>Ga0315320_10000008_pt1 | contig 210988 bp, 261 predicted proteins | sample M140m21515metaG_FD_203458 | JGI IMG/M metagenome (GOLD analysis project Ga0315320, IMG submission 203458) | Ammonia-oxidizing marine archaeal communities from Monterey Bay, California, United States - M1 40m 21515 | ecosystem: Environmental > Aquatic > Marine > Coastal | place: USA... | reverse complement strand
TCACGGTATGGTTCTAAAGCTTCATCTTTGTCACCGCCACATTCTAAGCAAATCACTTCTTCAAAAACCTTTTTACCAAAGATTGCTTCAAGGTTTTTAGTCCGTAGTTTACCAGCATATTTATCTGTAGACAGAGATGTAATACAATGAAATACGAAGCCATGATCTTCATGTAACTTTCGTACATATTTCACTGCATCTCGGAAAGGTGTTAACCAACCAATGGCAGCCGAACAATTAAAATATTCACACATTTTTTTGGCTTCGTCATATGACATATCAAAGACTTTACCCATGTCATAAACACCATCGGCAACTGGATTATGACCACGTTCAGCCATCCATTTATAGAAGGAGTACTGCCAATCAAGCAGTACCCCATCACAATCAACGAGTATTAGTTTTTCGTTTAATTTCATATTATATTCTTTCTTAACTTAAGCTGCGAAACGTGCTTTTACACCACGCTCATCAGTCTTATACAATTTTCCGTGAGACTCATATACAAATGAGTATTTTTGAGCTCGTGTTTTATACGATACAAGTTTATCACCTGCAAAGTTTACCATTTTTAGACCAAGACGATCAACTTCCATTTGAAGAATTCGGTCAGTCATAGTAACTGCACCTTTTACTTTTGCTTGGATTTTAATATTGACTTCAGCATCTGAGTAACTCATGTTTCCTACAGAAATCTCCAAATTAGTTTCAACTCCATATGCCTCAAGCAATGCTTGCATTTCAACACGAAGATTGCGAAGTGTTGGTTTGTCGAATTTTGTGATTGTCTTTGTCATTTTATTTTTCCTATTTGTTTTCATTTGATATATACAATATAACTGATTCTATTGAGAATGTCAATAGTTAATTTCATTTAATTTAATTTATCTTCTACTAATGACCACTTACGGTTTTCAAGATTTTCAGTTGAAGTAATCAACCAATCTTCACCATCGTAAAGGTAAAGATACTGAGCGCCATGTGTTATGTCGCCATTATCTATGAACAATTTTGGTGTAAGATATACTGAAGGTTCTTCTTTGTGAACAGACTCTGATTTAGACATTTCTAAGTCAGCTTTTAGACCAGAAAGGTAACCTGTTTCGGCAACTTCTTTTGCTTTTTCTGGAGTGTTAAATGAATCTAAAAGAAGACGGCCATTATACTCTACATAACCATCATAGTGACAATATGTAGTAGCAACTGTACCGTCTTCTTTAATATAACCGATCATTGATGAAGTACCCATAGTATTGATTCCTTTTTGTTTACCTTATAGAATCAATATACACTATTAGAACTCAAATGTCAATAGTTATTTTCGTTTCATATCAACTTTTTCATCAAAAGTTTTATTCTTTTCTTCTCTTTTGTTTCGCTTACGATCTCTGCGATTTTTAAGGCGTTGTTCTTTCAACGATACATCGTCATCGCCTACCTCGTCCCAATCATCGTAATCTTCACGGAATTTTCTAAATGTTTTGGCCATAAATCTTATTCTTCTATTAAATTTGGAAATGCTTCGTTAACGACTGCTTTAGTCAAACCTTTAACTGGTTTTTGAGAAATCATATGGTTAGCTAATAATTTAGCATCATCATTGTCTAAATCCTCAAGTAAACTAATGAACAGTGTCTCTCGTTTAATTTTGTTTAAATTATCATATCCTCCACCTTTAATAAAAATATTGAGTCTTCGAGCTTCTCTGAATAGTAATGATTTTGCCTCATCCTCAAACTCATTAGGAGTCCAAGGAGGGGCTGTATCAGGTATTAAAAATTCAACTCTACTATCATATATATTTTTTAACACAACTTGCAATGGTTGGGAGGTGTTTTCCTGCAGCCACGCAACTTTGTCACTCTTACTTTTAATAGTAGAGCAGTGGTTAATTATTTCTGAAATTGATCTACGTATTGCCATTAGAAATCCTGTATATCTGAAACTAAGTTTTTAAGTTTTTTCTGAACAAAGAAGTTAAACAGTTGAGACCGTCCAACATCTTTCTCTTGGTTATATTCTGCACGAATTTGCTCTTGGAGTTTCTGAGGAATTTGAGTAAGGTCAATCATCATTTTATTTCTATGAAAACGACGTAGAGTTTCCTCATCCATTTCTTCTGTGCCACCTCTATATTGAGCAAGACGTTTTTGAGTCATTGGCTTTTGCCGTTGACCAATTGCCAAACAGTTATCTGGTGATAAGATATTTGGTACACCATCACCAGTATCGCCTTTTAGAATATGTTCTTCAAGGTACATAGATGGGTTATCGTTTTTAATCCAACGTTTGCGAATTGGATCAAATTGCTGAACATTGGCGTATGTCTGAAGCTGAATGAAATCTTTATCAGCTGATAGAACCAAGTAAGGTTCTGACCCCATATTCAATTCTGTTCCATTGTCATGAATAATAGTACCGATAATATCATCGGCTTCACAATGGTCAATATGAATTACTTTATAAGGAAAGTATTCTTTGAGTTCATCACGAATAGTATTCATAATACTAAAAAGGTTATTCCAATCTAAATCAGACTCATCGCGTGATTTTTTACGGTTACCTTTATAATAAGGATATGCTTCTCTGCGCCATGTATTTTTACCATCAGCACAAATTACGATTTCACCAAAGTCTTTATGGAACTTTTTACGGTTGTGTCGTATTGAATTTAAAAACATATGACGAATGATATTCTCGTCAATGTCAATGTTGTGGTGGTTACCGATACTCGCGAACAGCGAGGCTAAGATAACCTGATTATAGTCTACTAGTATAGCCATTTTGTTTTCTCATGTTATAGTTTAATTTATAGATCCATTCTAATCTATATCTTCATCAATGTCAACGGTTATTTCTTGTTCTTCCCTATAATCATCAATATTAATTGAATCTCCAGCGAAGTCTTGTAAAGGGTGATGTATCCCGTACGTTGACAGGTGAAGTGATTTAATTGCCTCTAATACTAAAACCATTGCAGGAAAATGTTTATTTGTCTCTGCAGGTCCTTCTGAGGTAAAGATACATCCAGCTCTAATGAGCTCTGTTAATACATATTGCCAAAGTGCTTCTGAAATTTGGTCCGCGTGTCCTAATTTAAATTCAAGCAGCTTTTCAGCAACTTCTTCTTGGGACTGCGGCGGACTATTTTGCTTGTCCTTTGGAAATTCTATAATATCAGCCATTTAGTTCTTTCAATAGTTTATTCCAGTTATTCGCGAAAATAGGAATACTATTCTTAGATAAGAATGCTCTATCTGTTGTAGTAAACCGTTTAAGGAATTCGTTATCTTCCTTTTGTGTGTTTAACACTTGGTCAGCAATACTATAAGCAGCGTTTGCATTCGCATTGTTATCCTCACTATAATCATACATTAATGTCTGACCGCCTGATACTTCTGTTAAAGCACCATAGTTTGGATGGATACATAACACACCACATTTAATTGCTTCAATAAGAGCAATACACGATGTTTCTTTCCAAATGTTTGGATATAAGAATACATCAGCTTGTTCTAATGCTGATATGATATCCGAGTTTGGAACTGATCCATGGTATGTCATATTTGGGTGGTTATGAATTTCTGTAAATAATCCAACATACGGATCATCACGTTGTGCCCAACCATAAATTGCAAATGATGAATAAACATCAAGATGGATATTTTTATGGTGTTTACTGAGTTCATCAAAGATTGGATATAGTAATTCCAATCCACGATGTGGTGTTGTATGGTAAATAAATCGTACTTTACCTTCGTGACTCATATTCTCTGGAGCAGAAAATTCTTTCTCTACCGCATTTGGAATTACTGTACATTTTGAGTATGGTAATCCATAATATGTAATGTATTGATCTCGCTGCCATTGTGATACGAAAACAAAATGGTCGAATGTTTTCCAACCGCCATCTTTTAAAATATTGTTTTCTGGATCTTCAGCAAGATCGTGGCAATACATGATGTTTTTTACATCTGTAGGGATTTCCCGTGGACGTGAAAAATGAATTGCTACGTTTGATAGCAATTCAGAATTAACGTTATCGAGTACGCGTTTGCGCATCATTTCAGTACCGCCTTTTGAGTTTTTAGATAGTTCTGACTCGACGATATGACCTTTATGAATCATACTCATATGTTAGCTCCAAATTATGTATTGATTGATTGTAGGCTATCCCATCGGAATGAACGCCAGCCTTGTGCTTCAAGATCAAACACTGCTAGGACATCTGGGTTAACTGTACGTTTTTGTTTTTCCTGACCTTCTTCAAGTGGAAGCTGAGGAGGAAGCATTGAAGCTTCGAGTGTACAACGCATTTCGCGCTTGTCACCATTCTTTTTTGTAAATACAATATCACATGGTCCTGCGACTAATTGTGCGATTGCTTGTTCTTTGTTGATTTCCATAATGTATTCCTTTTCATTGTCAACTATTTTATTTATACTTAGTCAGAGAAATCTAATAATTTTAAATCGTGGTTTAAAACCTTAAAAGATATATCTGCAGTGTCTTGCATCGGATCTATTCTCATATGAGTAATAAATCTATCAACATATTGAAACTCTTTTCCATGCTCTATTGCGATATTCATACCTTCAAAAAACGTTTCTATGTCGTAAGGGTTTTCGTAAAATATCGGCTTAAGAGTTGGCTTTGGTTTAGGCTGCTTCGCATTTCGCTCCTCTTCCATAAAATTCCTTCTTATGTATCTGTTCTAACACTGAATGAAATGATTCAATAGTAGAGTTGTTGTGAATCCTGTAAGTCTTTACATTAAACTTATGAGGTAACACATACTTTTTGTTTATTTCTGTACGATGGGAATTTATGTATTCCTGTTGGACATCGCCATCAAAATATCTTCGAGAGTCAGTAGAATAATCACAGCCATCTCGTGTAAGTTGAACAAGTACGAAATTGTTATCTCCAATTTTATTTATAATAGGTATAAGTTCATCAACAAAACCACCATCAGAAATTGCGTAATTTTTATTCAAATCAATTTCATTAGCAACTTGTTTTCCAAAGTAATCTAAACCACGTTTAGGCTTTACAATTTTTTCCGATACGTATATCATTGCTTCACGGCAAGACATATGACCAAGATCCATATGAGGAACTTCTTTAACGGAACGATCATCATATCTTTCCATAAACCATTCGTAATCACATCCAAAGTATTTGCATGTTTCTTTATATAATTGGTATTTAAACGAAAGATGTTTCCAACCTTTTGCTTTAAAGTAGTCGGCTGCAGCATCTTTACCTGACTGAGGAGGACCATTAAATAAAACTATCATGCGAATGTGTCTTCCACGATTGCGTTAATTTCAGCACATGCTTCTTTCCATTCAGAAGGTACCATACCTGACAAAATAAACTCGCGGTCTTCATTTGTAAGATAAGGCATAACCTCGTGGATAGATGCGTAACCGCCTTGGTACATTGCCCAGTCTTGAGGATCTACAGGTATATTCTTTTGGCGAACTTTGCCGCTATATGCTGATGAACGTTTGATGATCATAATATGCTCCATGGAATGATTCTTAGTATACTACCAATATAAACCAAGTATTATGAAATGTCAACTATTATTTTTGTCCATAAGCCATTTTAATCCTTTAACGTGGCTTCTGTGGATTTTGGCTTGACATATACCATTATAAAATGAATCGTCAAGTAAAGCATGTCGTGTAATTTGCTCATAAAGTTCAAGGTAACCCATTTCGCCTTTTTTATCACAAAGGTGGATTATCTCTCGGTAAAAGTTGTCTGTACCTTTTTCTTCAACCATAAGTTTGACTTCTTCTGATGAACCATAGTACTTTTGCCAATCTGACTCAACTATCTTGGTCCTTCGTCGAGTCTTACCCTTCAAAGGTTTAAGTTTTCTTTTTGATTTGAAAATCTTTTTACCGATATATTTTTTATCGTTTGAACCATCAGTGATTATATAAACAAATCCAATATAATCACCAATCATTTCAGAGGTGAATTCCTCACCCTTGTAGTGCCACATGTAATAACTCCATAGTAATAGAGCTATTTATCAATCTATACAGATTTCCTCTTCGTCTTCATATGTGACCATTACCTTTAAGGTTTGGTTATCATCTTGCAAGGAAAGCCATACGCGTTCAACATTATGTTTGGCATATGACCTTCCTTTATTATCAATTACTTCAACTCGAGTAACTTTGTCTAAATCAATCTTGCCAGTCATATGTATACCACACTCTCACGTAATCATTGAAGTTATCACCAAAGTTAGCAAACTCTGCCATTGGATAACCCTCTGACATTAGCCATAGATTTAAACTCCAAGGTTCTGGTAACGGATTTGGTAATGATTTTGGAAAACCATATTTCCATCCTTTAGGTGGATCTACCCATGTTGTTTTCATATCATCTCCTCATGTTTGCGATGGCAACGGCATCTTCTTTACGTGTAATAGGAACACCATTACTTTTATGCATCTGACCAATACCAATGATATAATCACCAGTATATTGAGTGCTTTCTTTAGCAGTGCCGTTCCCAGCAATTTTATTGCTGAGCTCGACTTTATTATTAGATGAATAGTCTGGAATTGTATTTGTATTCCGAGCTTTAGTTTTACCAACACCCATTTTCTTAAGGAACTTCTCGTGCTCGATTGCAGCCAAACGATCCTTTGGTGTTAGTTTCTTTTTCATCTTGCCGTGGACTTGAACTCCACGTATCATATGCATACTCATTCTGTATATCTCCTCGGAACTGCAGACGCATCCCACACATAAGGACAACGTCTCTCATCATCAAAAACCACCATGTCTTCTGGACCAACTTCAGAAAATACTCTGTCGTCCATTCTACGGTGGAAATACGCAGGACCTCCAAAGACCCTACGTGCGCGTTGATACTTTTCTTCAGTCATACCAACGTAGTGTACAACTCTAACCATTTTATATCCTACTACCAGTAGGCTTCAACCCTACGGTCTTCTATTTCACACTCAGTCAAAAAGTCAAAAGACTCATCAATGTACTTTGTATCATATCTCTTTTTTAGATCCATATGCATATCAGCTGAAACAAAGTTCCAAAAGTTTGTTGAACCAAATTTTTGTTCTAAGTTATTTTTATTTGCGATTGCTTTTTGGAAAGAGAACACAACGTCCTCAGTAATAAATTGCATCGTATTTAAATTAGTCATTTGATAAGACATTATTTTACTCCCCACTGAATTACGTCAGCTGAGTTATCATCATTTGAAATTGTTGTTATAGTATTCCAACTAACATCATCAATATCGTAGTTATCATCACCATTTGACTGAACATATGCAATAGCCGCTGCTAATGCTTTTTTCTTAGATGAATAAATTCCTAATGGACCATCGTGAGAACCATCTACTTGATATACGTTAAAATTTGACATATTATATATTCCTTTATTTGTTGATTCTAATATACCAAATATAAACAGGAATGTCAATAGTTAATTTCATTTTAATTTCATATTTTTTAAAGTTTCAACAATTTCTTTACCGAATGGTGTGAATAGAATTCCAAAAGACCATACCCAATGCTCAATAGCTTGGTCATGCTCTAAAGTATCAACATTTACCATTCGAGCTAAGGCTTGCTCATTTGTATCCATTGAGTTGATACTAAACATATCTATCTTAAATTGTTTAACGGCTTCAGCTTCAGCTTCTTTTTCTTCAAGCTCACGAGCTTCTAATCGCTCGATAGTGTAATCCCAGCATTCTTGTTTGCTGGCATCATCTGAAGAGTAAAAAGGGTGGACACTACTTGGACGGTAACCAAAAGCATCTTTATGAAGGTCTGAAAAGATTTCAGTAGAAAATGTATAAGACATTATGCTAATTCTCCTGTGTATGTATAAGTGTACATAGTACCTTCAGTAAGGTCATAAAACAAGTGATCTTGTAAAGCTACGATTGACATTTTTTCAAGCGATGGTTTTACTTCATTCCATGTTGACTCACAGTTGAAAAGTAAAATTTCAGCAATTAATTCGATTTTATTTGATAACGTTTTATGCATTTTAGTATTCCTTTATTTGTTGATTCTAATATACCAACTAAATGTAGGAATGTCAATAGTTAATTTCATTTCATACGAAATTAATTTAGCTTAAATCACCATCACCATAATTGCGTGTATTTTCTACTTCACTAGCAAACTCATTATAACCACCAATATGTTTTCCATACCAAAAAATTTGAGGAACTGTTTTAGCATTTTTACCAAGGCGGTTAATCATTTCATCTCTATTAGCAGAGTATGTAATATCTTTATATTCATGTAGTAAGTCGTACCGCGCTGCTAACTTTTTAGCCCTTAAACAATATCCACAGGTTGGTGTCCCATATATCAAAATCATCGCGTTTCTCCCATTAAATATGCGCCTTCTGGCAAGTTCATTGAAGCTATGATTTCTCCAATTTGGTCTGGTGACATTGTGATTATACTAAACCTATTTGTGTCGTTATCAAATTGACGTATATATGCTATGTCATCATATATCAAAAATTGTACATCTTCATTTTCGCCTGTTTGGTCTAATACGGTGATTGCTGTTTCATCCCAATCCATTTCTATTGTAAACATTTATAAACTCCTCAATATTTTAAATGTGTGTTGCCAATCTTTTACGTGGTGATTGGTTCCTGCTTTATTTGCTCGTGCTAGTGGATAATCGTTACCGCTCATATCCATTTTGTCTCCAAAGAAATGAATGTTATCATCTTCGTCGAAGTCGTCAAGTATTTGCGATTTATCTTTACCTATAGGATATATATCCAAACCAGTCTCGCCGCCAATCGCTGCATGCAAACCTAGTGATTCTTTACCAAAAATATAATTAAATGTATTGGCGATATTACTTCTTTCTTTGTATTTCTTATCATATTCAATATATTCATTGCGTTCCTTAAACGTAGCGTTTCTACCAACGATACTGTAATTAACACAACCACGACGTTCTTCAATATGATTGCCTGTACGTAATTTAAAATCTGATAATAAAAGCTGTGTATCAAGCCAAGATCTCGCTCCGTCAGGTAATGTCCAACTTGAAGCATTGACAATTTTACCACGATGCCTTGTTTCGGATCCACTGCAATTGTAGCAAGTAACTACGTTTTCAGTAATGTCTGCGCCAAGCTGCTCTTTTGTTTTGGCATAGTCAGATCCTGTTACCAACCATACCTTATTCGTTTCTATAAACTTTAAAAAGAAATGTTTAAATTTAGGATCCATCTTTTGTCGGCTTGGCGTAAGTGTACCATCAACATCAAAAATATATCTAATCTTCGTCTCTTTCATATATAAACCCCTCACTCTTATCAGCCTCTGTTTCGTGCTTTGTAAATCTCATTTTAAAAATAATAAATTTAAACTTTAACTTAAGGATAAATTTTTGTATAGTGTTCATAGAACTTCCTTCCTATAAATTCATGACCTTCAGCGTTTGGATGCGCGTCTCCATTACTTATAGTTAACTCACTAATAAGTTTATCTTGAAGACAAAAACCATTAAATGTGTTTAGAAATGGATACCCTATGTAGTGGCTTCTGTCAAGTTCAAAAAGAGTTTTAATCCTACCAAATTGAACGTGCCATTCCTTTTCTGTAAACCCAAGCGGTTCAGAAAAAGAATTTTCTATTTGTCTGAATTTAGCAAGCGTAATACTGCCACAAAGCTTAGTTTGAATATATTTTATATTTAACACCTTACAAAGTTCTTGGATTTGCCACATGGATTCCAACCAACTACTTAACATCCATACTGCTAGATTATTCATATCATTAACATTATGTGATTTCTTTAGCAAATCTCCATCAAACATAAGCTCAAACATAGGGCGTGATGCTTCTTGCCATGGATCTTGTTTGCGGTCAGGTCTGTATAACGCGGTTATTGGATTTAATCGGTAGTTACCACCAAACATTCCATACCTATACACTTCTGACCAACCTACGACAACAGTGTCTATATTTTTTTGATCTTCAAGAATACGCTTAGTTAATACGTTACAAATGTAATCATTACCAACACCAGATTTACCAAGATTAACTACATCCATGCCTTGGTATTCGCCAAATATCTCAGGCCATTTTGGATACGATGTGTCATAGTCTTTGTGTATTGTAGACTTAAAGTCTTTATCGGTAAAACTACACCCAGCAGCTAAAATGTACTTAGAAGACTTTGACATTATATTCCTTTTGAAATTTTAGAGCATCTTTCCACGTATCAACCATTGGCTGACCTTTAATATTTAAGCTTGTGTTTAATAACATTGGGCATTTAGTTTGCTCATACCATTCTTCAAGGATTGGTCTTATTATAGATTTACAATTTGGTTTAACTATTTGAACTCGTGCAGTGCCATCAACATGTGTTACTGATTTATAATCATGCTTTGCCTTTGCCACGAATTGCATATACTCGTTCATTGGTCCTTTGAAATATTCATAAGCGTATTCTTCCAAGATCGCAGGTCCAAAGGGTCGAAACTGTTGGCGCCGTTTAACTTGATTAATAGTGTCCTTAATATCTCGTCTAGGGTCAGCGATAAGGCTACGATTGCCAAGGGCACGAGGGCCAAACTCACTACGACCATTTGCAATACCACAATAACTATGGTCAATAAGATGGCTAACAACTTCTTTAATTTTAATATCATTTTTTATATCCGTTCCAAGGTATGGATCAACCCAATTTAACTTTTTACCATATGCTAACGCTGCAGCACCAAGAGACGATCCACAATCACCTGGGTTTGGCATAATCCAAATATTTTTACCTAGTCCTGCTATTTTACTATTAGCAACACAATTAAGAGCCACGCCACCCATCATAACGAGATTACGAGAAGGGCAGTGTTTTAATACTAAATTAGTAAGTTTGGCTTCGACCACACTCTGAGCAGAGGACGCCAAATTCTCTTTACTTATATAACGTAACTCTGGAATATCAGGCAAACCTTTATGACAATTAACATTTTCTAATATATTTTCCATTAATAACGTTTCAGTTGGAAAACCAAAGGCTGCCATACCCATTGTTATATATTCATCTTCCATCGGTCTTAAACCTAAGTACTTTGTAATTGCTGAATAAAACAATCCAATTGAGTACGGATATTTAAATGATTTAATCTTTTTCATTTGAGGTTTATCGTTTTTAGTCCAACCTTTCCAAACAGAAACAGTGTCCCATTCGCCAATGGCATCAACAACCAATATGTTGCATTCGTCAAACTTTGAAGTATAGAAACCTGCAGCGGCATGCGATTGATGATGGTAAAAAGAAACATCAGTTTTAATACGTGGCTTTGCATAAGGTTGACCAGCATATATTTGTCGTGTTCTTTTCAACCAATCCTTTTCATAAAAGGCAGTGGTATCGGCATCATCTATTTGAGTGTAGTGTAACCATCTATCGTTTTTAACACGACTTATTCTTTCAGCATGGGTGGCTGATAGTATATTTCCATCTTGTATCAATGTTGCGCCAGCGTCGTGAAATCCTTCGCTTAAACCCAATATTTTACTCATAAACAATTACACACTTTACTTGTTCGTTATTATTAAATGGTCTATAATTAACAATAAACACAGCTTTATTTATTTCGCATTTAGTACGATCGTCATATTCTTTGATATAAGAATAGTTATTTACTTCAGCAGAAACCGTAGTGATAACCGTAAGTGCCCAAATAAAACTCACTATTCGCTACCAGTCCAATGACCACGAGTATGTGCTTTGCTAGTTAAATCAATAAGTCTGCCGATTACTTTTTTCAATGTCTTTTTCGCAATTGGATTTGTTTCTTCATTAGCCAATACTTGCATAACATCAATTAATTTTAAGTCTTCTTGCATTACTTTGTTGACATCATATGGTTCGCGTTTTTCAATCATCTTTGCACCAGAGGTTGTGACGATATGCTGTCGTTATAATCGTTATCACCATAGTAATCGCGGGTTGCGCTTTCTTTAGTCATAATTCCATTCTTAACACGATAGGTTACAATTTCTCTACGAATAACACCGTTAGTATCTGCGTCAAACGCACTTTTAAATGGTCCTTCAGTCATTACATACTCTCTTTCTTAGATCACTCGTACTAAACCGATGATCTCTTTTATTAAAATATAATTCTATACCACGAGACCTACAAATGTCTTTACCGGTAAAATCTTGCGTTTTATATTCTTCGCCAAGAATTCGTATATCTATATGGTACATTGATAATATATCACATAAATCTGATTCTGTCAAATACGGAATGATTTCGTCAACATAACTTACAGCTTTTAATTGCGTGTATCTTTCAACAATACTTTGGATAGGAGCATTCTTGTGAGAACGATCCGTTGCAGGATCCATTTGTAAACCACATAGTAAATAGTCGCATTGCTCTTTCGCTTCTCTCAACATTTGAACATGCCCAGCGTGGAGCAAATCAAATGCTGATGCCGTGAAACCAACAATCATTCACGTATTCCTTTATTATAACTTATTGCTTTGCGTATAATGCTTAAATCATAACCAGATTTATTTGCGCTATACACAATGGCATTTGTATCCTTAGGGAAACAGTGCCCTCCAAATCCACGATCATCTTCATTAACGTATGTATGGCTTTTACCGATACGTGGATCGTCACTAACATTCATTAATAGTTCATTTGGTTCAACACCAGCATTTTTTGCCATATCATATATCTGATTGAAAAACGCCACCTTTGTTGCTAAGAACGCGTTTCTAAAATATTTAGTCAAAATTAAAACTTCAGGATCTTTAACATCAACACGTACATTTAACGAATTGGATAATACCTCAAGCCAAAAACCAGTATCGCCACCGCCAATAGAAATTGACGAGTGCTTTCTGAAATCTTCAAAGGCATGAGCTGCTCGTAAGTATTCTGGTGAAAACGTTATTTGTCTATTACCATATCCACGGTTGAGTAATCTCCAGCCTTCTATGCTGATAGTTGATTTTATTAATATGGGAACATCGTTACACAATTCTAAACATTTATATACGTTATTCATATCACACATGCCATCTTCGCCTTCTGGCGTTGACACTGCAATAATCACGGCATCAGCATTTTTAAATACTGATTTATCTTTATAACCTAATTGCGGATCCCAAACTTTAATATCATGGTCTGTTGATAAAAATAGCCCGTGAGCCTTACCAACAAAACCATGACCACATATTACAATTTTCATTCCATATAAGTCCATTCATATTTTAGCCAATTAGGATGGCTCTTCATTAATTCTACCTCGTTTGGTTTTTGATTTTGTAATGCTTTCCAAACGTGGTCAATCTTCTTTGTTAAATTATATTCCGATTTACGACACATGTATAATGATCCTGATGAACAATTAAAATGATATACATTATCTATACAATCTATTGACGTAATATCGTTGCTTATTCTCCAATCGTCGCTATTTCTAGGTTTTTCGTTAAACCCTGCGAGTACTCTGTAGTGGGATCCTTGTTCCTTCGTAACCTTTATCAGAACCCAACAATCTGGCAAATATTCGTGATTATTCACGAACCTCTTTCCAATTATGAATTAGTTTAAGCTTTTCTTCTTTTGAAACACCTTCTACCATGTGGGGATTATCTCTGTCCCATAATTGTAATACACGTTCTTCATCTAAAATAAACGTGTCTAGAATTTGCTCACCTAACCAGTGTTGCGAAAATTCTTTAACTTCTTCCATAGTTACTGAGTCGTTTGTCCATTCAATAGCTTCTGCGATTGATGGAACTTTTCCGTCTTCTTCCAACGCACTCATAGGTACGAGGTAACGCATGCGATGTGTAGACACCACAGTAGTCACGACATAACGTTCGTCGTTATCTTCTGACATTTGTATTCTCCTTAGTGATTTATCCAAATGACTTTAGCATATCTTGCGTCAAGCCATTCTCGATATTCTTGCGCGTCAATTTGGCACGCGAAGTATTTATTAACTTTTACATTCCCATAATATGCTTTAATTTGTACCATATTAGTCTTCTCTATAAAAAATATGTGAACCCATACGTGCTACTCTATGCATAGAAGGTGCCCAGTATGGCGATACGTATGTAGCGTGGTAGTGTGTTGCGCTTTCTGTAATGCCACGATGTGTTTGGTGTACATACATATCACGAGCATGTTTACGTGACTTTTCCCAAGACTCATCATCCTGTGGTACATCTGACTTACCATCACAGTACCAAGAAAACTGGCATGTCACACGATTAGGTTTATAACCGTCTTGTACTACACCACAAACTGTATTTGGATAACGTGAACTTTCAACACGGTTTAATACCACATCAGATACTGATACTGCGTCAATAAGTGAAGACGCTCTGGTCTCATAATAGATGTTTAGAGCCATACACTCAAGTTCATCTGCGTGGAACTCAGCTAATGCTGCATCAACCTCCTGAGCCTTTAATTCGGAGCCCAATTGAATAAATCCTGCAAACGCAGTGGTATTAATAAGAAGTGCACAAATTGCTGTTTTAAGTTTCATAGTTTTTGCCTCAGTTTTTATATTTGTTGATTCTAATATAACTGATTCTATACGCTATGTCAATAGTTAATTGTGTCCAAAGTTACTTTTTATTTGAGTTAAAACGTTTGTTAGTTTAAATATCAAGCCTGACTTTTTGGCTTCATCTGACCAATAACTCTCGTCGCCAGTCAGATCCGATAGTACTTCAAGTAACATCATATTTTGATTCTTTATTATATCATGTTCTTTGTATAACTCATTAATTTCTCTATTTAAATCTTTAATTTCAAGTCTTAATATGTCTATACTAGCACTGCCTGCCTTAACTTTCATTACCGTATTTCTCGTAAAAATCGTAGTCTATTTGGTAAACCTTTTTAATAAACGCGATTTGCTCTTCACTAAAATCATCAGCAGTGATTTCTTTTTTAGTTTGATTTAGCTTCTGTGTTATTCCAAAGTGGCTGCAAACGTCATGCTTTTTAATTACCGTAAATCCAACGAATTTATCAATATCAATAAACCATGCCTGTGGGTGGAAATGATGTAATTGATGTGCTGAACCAATTTTATGTAAATTAGCAAAGAAGTAGTCAATCTTTTCCTGTTTAGTACATTTACTTAGTTCAACTCCAAAGGTAGAAAATATATCTTCACCATAATGATAATATCTTTGCTTTTCAGTAACATATGCATTAATACATGAAACGAACCTTTCAACAGGATCTGAATATACAACAAGAGGTCTGCCTCGTGCATCATCGTATTCATCAGTATCTCTAAATACCTGTTTACGATCTGGGAATGTTTCTTTAACTGTTACACTGCAGCTTCTTGGTATTTCAAACCAATTTCGTTTACCATCAAGGTTATACATTAATGGGAACTTAAGCTTTTGACACCAAAAACAATTACATTTATTAAATTGAAAGTCTTTGTCTAATTTGGTTGTAGGCAATAAGAATTCTCTAATCTCAGGATCTTCAAGTGCCAATGCTGGTAATTTATCAATTGGAAATCTTTTTAAGATATGTGTGTTATTACCATCTGGCGCAGGACCTTCTTCCATTAGACTCTCGTCAAGTTTAGAGTATTCACTATAACCTCTAATATCTTCCATCCATTTAAAAGAGTCAAAGGCATGAGCAAAAGAGTCGGCTTTAACTTTTCGCGTTTCAGCTCCACCCATCCATGCGAAATGCCAACCCATATCTTGAATGATTTTGTTTTGATGAGTAGGCCAACGAACAGGATAATGCATTGACCCACAACGTATTCTGTTTACAGACGTTTTCATAATCTGAAACTTAGTTGCAAAGAACATGGCTTTCCACCAAACTACGTGGCTGCCATCAGTATTAAATGCTCGTAAATCTGCGCGACCTTGCAAATATGCTAATGGTATTTTAAGAATAATTTCTGGATTATTCCTGCACATCTGAGCAACCCATTTAACATTTTCTGGTTTAATGATTTCATCTGCATCACCATATATGAATACGTCGTTGTCATTAAAGTTATCCATGGCTTGCATAACAGCGTCTTTTTGTAAACGCTCACGTACCCTAGCATATAAAGAGTTTTCACTGTCTCTATTTGCACCAGCATTAATCCTATCAACCTTTTCAATTACTAAGTCTTCTTGTTCAGCAATATCGTGTTCAACATAATGGATTTTTTCCATTGGTAAACCTTGCTGGCGTGCAATCTCTAAAAATTTACGTTCAACTGGTTTACCGCTGTGTGTTTTATTAGACTCAACAATAATAAACTTATCCACTACATCTTTTAAAAGATTAACTCTAAGTTTTAAGAGTTCAACTCCAGTAGGAGCAAAAAATGGAAAGCAATCAACAATCATTACTTAGTCCTTTCAAGTACAGTAAGTCCGTTATTGTTAGTTCGGAATTCTTTAAATTTCCACTCAGGATTGTTGATAACAAAGTTAACGATTGGTCCAATTAAACCTTCATTAGGCATTGGTCGTTTATCAGCGAAATCTCTCCAGTTTTCTTTTTCGTCTCTGCAGCCATATGTTTGAGTATCGTGGAAAACCAAATACTTATTTGCTTTATTACCATGCATTGCTAGCTCACGTTTTAGTTGGGAACCAGAATGCCATGTATCAATAAAGAGTAAATCAGTTTGTTCTATATCAATATTCAATACGTTTGCTTTTTCGTATACAACATCTTTACCTACGGTTTTAGCTCGTTTAAATAACTCGCTTACTTCCCAGTTCAATTCAATATCGTATGATCTTAAAGCTGCATTTGTATTAAGGAATGCTTTAGTACTTTGACCATCACGCACTCCCATTTCTGTAATATGTTCACATTCCATTCCTAAATTAAATAGCAGCTCGAGATGCTCATTAATATCAGAAAATGTATTCTTGGCGTTATTATATTCGCCTTCTATAAATTGTACGAAACTCATATGTCTAACCACCTTGTATTGTTTAATGTCCAGTTAACTACCTCAGCAATACGTTCTTGTACTGGCTTTGGTTCCCATCCCATTTCTTTCATTCTATTACCACTTAATGCATAACGCAAATCATGCCCAGGTCGAGAACTATGGAAATCCATAAACTCATAATTGAGTGGCTTACCTTGAGCGTCAGCAATCATTTGAGCCAATTCTAAATTATTCAATTCAGTTGCACCACAGATATTAAACTTTGGACATTTGACGCCAGAGTTATTAGTAATATTAAGAGTACCCTCATGTTCTAATAAAAACAGAGTTGCATCTGCCACATCTTCAGCATGGATATAATGACGAGATCCTGGGATTGTTTTTGACGCATCACTATGAATTGTTACCTTACCACCATCTCGTACATTACGAATAGTCATAGGAATAAATTTCTCGGGATGTTGTCTTTCGCCAAATACATTCATAGTATGTGTAATATAAATTGGCATGTTATAAGAATTCTGATATGCTACACAAAGCTCTTCAGCACCAGCCTTTGAAGCCGAGTACGGATTAGTTGAATTGTAACGATCATATTCATCATAATTAACACCTTCTGGCGCTGGTCCAAATACTTCATCAGTTGAGAAATATAGGAAACGCTCAAGGTTTTCTTGTTTACGTGCAAACTCTAAAATGTTACATGTACCGACAACATTATCCATAACAAATTCCATTGGAAAATCAATAGAACGATCTACGTGTGAACCTGCAGCCAAGTGTGCTACAATATCAATTGGTCCAATGTCAGCAATAAGCATTGGATTAAATTCAGCTTTTAAATCGTGGAAAATTGTACGAAGACGTTTGCGTTCTTCTGCAGTACGTTCTTGTAAGAGATCATGTAATCTGTTTAAATTACCGCTATAGTCTAAACGATCGACTGTAATAATTTCCCAGTCAGTTTGTTTAAGTACTCGGTTAATTAAATGGTGTGCGATAAAACCACCACCGCCGGTAATCAGAATTCTTTTTGACATAATATCTCCTTCATCAAAATCATAGTGTAAAGAACAACCACGTGATAATCAGAGGTGGTTGTCATATTAATTGTATTTATAATCAGAATTTATATTTGATTGTTGCCTTCACACTATCATCAATGTTTGATGTTTGGCCTGTCCATGGACTAACTTGTACCTTATCATTATGGTAATATAGACCTAACTCTACTGGACCTTTTGTATGGATGGCTGCTAGGTAATTATATGTAAATCCTAAATCATCGTCCGTTACGTTGTGCGCAGTAAACATTAATTCTTTGCTATAGTTATACATTACACCAATATCTTTACGAGTATTTTCGGCATCTTCCCATTGTTCATATCCTATACCAATTGGTATACCCATACGATGCAACGAGGTACCTACTGAATAACCTGTTTGTGTTTCACCATCTGTATCAATTTGCATATATGATACATCAACAATTTTTGCACGAGCAGTTACGCCGTAATACATTGCTTTTGTTTCCGGATCCCAAGCGACTACACCAGCATATGGCATATCTCTTTGTAAACGATAGTTATTAAATGCAAACTCATCATTATATCCCCATCCACCAAATGTAAGCGCAATCTTTTCTTGGTGGTCAATACGCGAATTTTGTTTTGTGATAATCACTGGTGCACCAATTTTTGATGTCTTGGCAAATCCTAAACGCTGAATGTCAGTTTCACCAAACCAAATTCTTGCGTTATTACCGACACCTAAACCCATTTGCTTTTCAGTAATGGTATTATCAAGGTTACGATCTAACGCATAATTTGTATCAAACTTGGCTGAAAATCCTGCCCAATTTGCTAATGGATGGTCAAGTTCTGTTTCATAACCTCCCACTGCTTCAAATCGAGTGTCTACATGACCTTCAGTATTCGTATCATCAATATAGATTTCAAATGTACCATTAATGAAAGGACCATCCTTTGCTTCTGCATGGTCATGTCCACCAGCTATGGCACCTGATGCCATAAGTGATGCAATAATAGTACTTGTAAGTGTTTTCATATCTTAATCCTTTATTTCAACCAACCGATTTTTTCACCGGCTTCAATACGACGTTCAGCTTCAGCTTGCGATCCTGGGTAACGCCATGCCCAAAAAACTATAAGTGCAAAAGTAATAAACATATATAATGTTGCTTTTTCATTACCTGTACCAAAGTACATAAATGCTAATGATGTTGACATAACGCCAACCATTGCCCATTTTGCTAAGGTTGGATAAACTCTGTATGTTGACCAGTTTTTAACAAACGGACCAAACTTTGGATGATTCATAATCCAACCGTGTAGCCTATCACTTGACTTTGCAAAACAAAATGTTGCGCCTAAGATTGGTGTACTCCAAGGTAGTCCGGGTAGTATTACACCGAGGTAAGCTACGCCGACTAATAGAATTCCAAGTGTAAACCAAAAAGCTTTTTTAATTCTAGTCATGTTATTTTCCTTTTTACTGAAGAATGCATTTTCTAATTGATTCATTTCAATACTTCTTTCAGCGCTTCAACTAATTCTACCATCATTATATCGGTATGGTATGGAGTAGGTGCGATACGTAATCGCTCGGTCCCTTGTTCCACTGTTGGAGAATTAATTGGTTGTATGTATATACCGAATTCGTTTATTAATCTATCCGAAGCTTCTTTACATTTAAACGCATCATTGACCATCACTGGTATAATGTGAGTACAAGCGTTTGGATGGATATTTATTCCTGCATCAATAAGCATGCCTTTGAGTTTGGCAACACGTTCTTGATGTTTTTCTCTAAGGGAGTTGTGATCCTTTAGATAATTTATACTGGCGAGTGCCCCAGCGCATATAACTGGTGACATACTGGTAGTGAATATGAAACCACTTGCCGTCGACCTAATAGCGTCAATAATAGTTTGATTACCTGCAATGTAACCTCCTTGGACGCCGTAAGCTTTTCCCAATGTACCGTTCACAATGTCGATACTATCAGAATATAAGTTTAGCTCTTCACAATACCCAGCGCCTGTTTTACCATAAAGACCTACTGCATGGACCTCGTCTATATAAGTCATTGCCTTATATTTATATGCCAGATCAACTATTGATTTTATAGGTGATACATCTCCGTCCATCGAGTATATTGACTCAAATACAATTACGGGGTTTAGTTTACGTTTAAGCGCCAGTTTGAGTTTTGTTTCCAAATCAGACATATCGTTATGTTCAAATATTAGTTTTTCTGCTCTACTATTTACCATACCCATAATAATTGAAGCATGGTTTTTGCTATCAGAAACAAAACATATATTTGGTATAATTTTAGATAAGGCTATAAGTGACCATTCATTAGCAACATATGCGCTTGTAAATATTAATGCCGATTGAGTTTTATGTAAAGATGCTATCTCTCGCTCTAATGTAACATGGTAATGTGATGTTCCACCTATATTACGAGTACCGCCTGATCCAGCACCTGTCTGATCCAAAGCTGTATGCATTGAATCAATAACATATGGATTTTGACCCATACCTAAATAATCATTAGAACACCAGTTCACTATATTTTTTGGAGCATACTTACCATACCATATTGAACGAGGGAAAGACCCTCGCTCTCTAAGTATATCGTTAAAGACTCTATATCTGCCATCGGCTTTAAATTCTTTAACTGTTTTTTCAAAGTATTTCAGATAGTTCATAATCTATGCTTCACATGCCGCACAATCTGCGCTCATAACGCGTTTTCTTGTTAATGATTGAGCCGCTGACATTGAGTAAGCGTAATATAAACTTTTCACACCCATTTCATTTGCATATAGATATAACGCGTTAATATCTTTAACTGTCATATCTGGATCAAGCATAAGATTTAAACTTTGAGATTGGTCAATGTATTCTTGACGAATAGCAGCTTGGTCAATAATAGTATTTGGACTAATTTCTGAGAATGTTTTAAATACTGCGCGTTCGTCTTCAGTTAAAAACTCAAGGTGCTGAACTGAACCGTCGCGATTTTTAATTGATTCCCATACATCTGGTGTATCTTGTTCTTTTTCAATTAATAATTCTTTTAGGTATGGATTACGAATAGTAACTTTCATTTTCGCCAAATCTTTAACATACGCGTTAGAGAATTCTGGCTCAATAGACTGTGATACTTGACCAAGAATAAAGCTTGATGATTTTGTTGGAGCAATAGCCATTGTTGTGGTATTACGCATTCCATAACCTTCAAGCAACTCTGGTTCACCTAATGTTTTTGCCATTTGACGAGAAGCTTCATATGATTTTTCCTGCATCGTTTTGGCAATCTCGAGGTTTAACTGAGCTGCTTCTTTTGACTCAAAAGAAATCATTTTAGATTGTAAATGCGAATGCCAACCTAAAATACCAGCACCAAGGGCACGGTGTTTCATAGCAAAATCACGAGCACGTTTCATATATATTTGACCAGCAGTCTTACGAACAAACTCTTCGCATACTGTATCAAGGAACATAGTCAATGTTTCAATCGCGTCTGTTTCTTTAATTTCATCCCAATGTAAAACATTAAGAGATGATAATACGCATGTAAACGTTTCTTCGTGCGAAGATGGCAATGCGATTTCAGCACACATATTTGAAGCATGTACTCGCATATCTTTATCTTTATATACTTGTGGTCTACCATCGTTTACGTTATCTGAGAATAGAATATAAGGGAAACCAATTTCAGAACGACGTTGTAATACCTTTGCCCATAGACGACGTTTTTCTGGATCGCCAGCTTTCATTTCGTCAATGAATTTGTTACTAACATTAATACCAGTCGTTAAGCCTTGGATAGGATTACCTTCTGTACCAATATCTAAAAACTCATCAGCATCTGGGTGTTCAATATCTTGGTAGGCAGCGAAGAAGCCTCGACGTACTGAACCCTGCGATACAACTGACGCCAACGTATCATACATTTGCATAAAGTGTACTGAACCTGAAGATTCACCTGAGTCTCTAATAGGAGCACCACGATGACGAATTGCACCAAAGTAACCCGATGTACCACCACCGTTTTTCATTAACATACCATTCTCGGCATGACCAAATAAAATAGCTTGCATACTATCATCAATGAATGAGCCAAAACATGATACTGGTAAACCTCGTTCTTTACCATAGTTAGCCCATATAGGTGATGCTAATGAATAAAATCCACGACTCATATAGTCATAAAATTTATCAGCAAAGCCATCGTATTTGGCTTTACTTGCTTTTGTTTTTGCCATATCCTTTAGGTACCATTCAGCTTTATCAGCAATGACACGGATGCGGTCTTGTGGCTTTTCTTTTTCTTCTAGATAACCGCGCGACAAAAATGTACGCGCATCATCGTTTAGCCAATAAAATTTCTTGTATTTTCTCATAATATATCTTTCTAAAAGAGGTCGTCTTCGGTGAAGGCTTTTGTTTTCTTTGAATAAGCGGTTGAACGCTTGACGAAAAAGTCAACATTTTTAGTACTTAGGATTTCTTCTACAAACCAGTCAGTACTTGCGACTGCCTCTTCGTCTACCTCATATAAAGGCTTCATATCAATTGCTTTCAATGATTGATTGAAACGATGCTTTAAGAATTCTTTCACTGTTGCTTTAGGTAAAAAGTCTAAATCGTGGTCGGCATAAATCCAATCAACGATAGCAGACTCTGCTTTGAATGCGTCACGGCAAAGACGATTAACTTCATTGTTACTATCTTTGTCGAACCAATCTGGGTTTTCTTCTCTAATAATATTCACTAGTTCAAAACCAAAACGAGCGTGAATATCTTCTTCTTTTGATGTTGCTTCAACAGCATTTGAAATACCTTTGAGAACATTCTTATGTTTATTGAAAGCCATCATAATAAGGAATTGACTAAACAATGAAACGTTTTCCACAAACATAGAGAATAGAATAATTTTGTGGAAATAGTCTTTATCATCTGCGGGGGCACCGATTGATTGCTCAAGGTAAGCGATACGCTTTTTCATAGCCGGTACTTCGACTACCTTTTCAAACTCTTCGTTAAGACCCATGATTTCAATTAGATTTGAATACGCATCAGCATGACGTACTTCTGATTCGCCAAACGTAATGCCTACCGCTGCTACTTCTGGTTTAGGGAAACGGTCGCCAATCTTAGCCCAAAATGTTTTAACCGCAACTTCAATCTGAGAGATAGCCAACATAGCTTTCTTTACGATTTCAACTTCTGGCTCTGTCATTTTAACTTTCATATCTTGGATATCTGACGAGTAATTAAACTCTGTATGTACCCAATATGAATGGCGAATAGCATCAGTAAATTCTACCAGCTGAGGATATTCGTATGGTTTAAGACTCGTACGTTTACGAAAGATGTCAGGCTTATTGTTAAAACGGAATAGGATATACTCTCTCGCCAAGTCGTGTAATCCCATATCCATAATAACGTTTTCAACTGTTTTGTGAATAGTATCAACACTCACAATAACGTCAGTTGATTCGTTGTTGATGGTTTCAACCACCTCTGAAGTAATTTCACTTGATAAGTTTTTACTTCGAATACCAATTCCTTTCATTGCCTTTTCTACTGCATATGTAATCTTATTTTTATCGAAGTCCTTAGTGGTCCCGTCACGTTTAGTTACATAATTAACTAGTCTAGGTAATTCTATTACATTTGAAATTGATTGAGTGTTTTCTAACATCCTTGGCGCCTCTTATATGTTAATGTGTATAAACAACACGGCACCCATAAGGCACTATATTGTTTATTCTAATTGGATATTCATTGACTTCTACAGTCAACTGGTAGCTATATTTATAAGTTACTATACTACATATATCCCTAAATGTCAATAAAAATAAATTTATTTTGGAAACATTATTTTTCAATAAACTTATCCATTGACGGGAAGATTTTTGTAATCGCTTCGGCACAAGCTATAGCAATTTCCATATGTTCTTGTTGTGTTCCATTAGACGAACGCAGTTCAACATAATGGATCCATGAACGAATAGAACCTTGCATATATAAACGGCTTGGTGTATTACCTTCAGGTAAAAGGGCACGAGCTTGTTCTTTTGCGATACCGTTTTCAATAGCCCAAGCATATGATTTCATAGCTTCGTTCCAAACCTTTCGTTGATGAACTTCCCAAGCCATATGCAGAGAAACATCATCAGTCATAACACTATTTTGACGGTTCTTTGGATCTTGCAATCGAGCCTTACGAACAACCATTTTACTATCTAAGTCACGAATATCGGCATAGCGTTGACTAAACTCTTGGAATGCAAATGAACGGTGGCGTAACATTTGGCGAGCGATATCACGAGTTGTTTCAATTTCCAATGTTGCATTAGCCATTTCAAATGGAGACCAATGAGAATGTTTTGATAGATAGTTGAGCAGTTTAGGCGCAGTCTCTTGGTTTAACTGATTGGATGGATTTGATACTCTAGCACAATATGCAATCAAATCTTGTACATCATCTAAGCCAATGATTTCATCTTTAACTGGTTGTGAGTATGCAATTAGTCTAGCTTTCATATTACGTATCCTTGTTCGCGGATGCGGGCCTTCCATGCGCCGCCATTTTGTTGTTCTTTAAATTGCAGCTCAAGCCACTCTTTATCTTTTGATGGTTCAAGTGTTTTAATTATAGTTTCTATTAATTCTGGTTTTAAATTAAGTAAGTTCAAGATTTCCTCCAATTAGCAAATTTTAATTCAGCTACCAAACCTTGGTAGATATTTTCTTCTATCATTTTTTCAGGATCATACCCTTTCATATAGATATCGTTTATGTCTTTCGCGGGAACGTTCTCAGGCCAAATACATACTTTATATCCAGCTTTGATTACTTTTTCCATACGATCGCAAATTTCCTTATTACGTGGCTCAGCATCAAATACATATATCGCATTATCACTTGCAGAGTTGCCATTGCCTTCTGCGCCATTCATAGAGATAGCATTCTCGAGGAACATACTGTCTATGGCGCCTTCAACAATATAATAAGGTTGGCTGAAATCGACTTTGTCCAAACCAAAAATCTTTGGTCTTTCTTCAAACAATATAGTTATATATCTAATTCCGTCTGGATCAAAACCACGAGCGGATACACCAAAGCAATTGCCACGTTCATCAAGAAATGGTATGATTAAACGCGGTTCGTCTTTTTTAAAATTTGGAAATTTATTTGGTATAATACTATTGATCCATGTCTTAAACTTAGGAGCATAGTATAAACGATAATGGTGACTTGTAGGGATTTTGCGTTGTTCAATATAATACTTGACTGGGTGGTCATGTTTTAATTGACTAACTTTTTTGATTTTAGAAAGGGGATTTTGTTTTTTAAACGTAGGTGCTTTTGTTTTAAACTTACTATCGTCAACTTCTTTATCTTTAGTATCCTTGATAGTATTATTGGCTTTACCTACAAACTTATCAGCCACATAGTCATTATATAGTTGCTGGTCTTGTCCTTTAAGGAAGTACGAGAAGCCCTGAGATGTACCACAGTTGTGACAGTAAAAAGAGAACTTATTATCCCGCTCCAATAACCAACCACGTGCCTTTGAGCGGGACTTTTGAGAGTCACCACAAATAGGGCAGCGGAAGTTAATTTTATAGGGATTTGTGTTACGTATTTTAAAGTTATCAAGTCTGCCAGATAACATCTGAGCATACTGAATGTCGACAAAATCTACCATTATATACTTTCCATATTGAATATAAACATTATAACAATAGAGCGCTATAATGTCAACCGTTAATTTAGTATATCACAGATTTAATTGTATGTCAACCAAATAGATCAGGCCAAGACCATTTAGCAAAGAAAAACATAATAACAGCACTTACACCCATGATATAGTAACGCCAGTTTTCCAATGTTGAAATCTTTTTTGTTTGATCGTTAATACGAGAATGCAAACCACGCTCCATGATTTCAAGCTTTTCGAGTATTTCTTTATTACTCATAGCTCGTTTTTCAGCGTTGTGCTGAGCAAGTTTTTCATGGTCACCACGTGACGATCGCCTATATTCTTCGAGCCTATCGCTCAATACTTGCAAACGTAAATCTTCAGTTTTTCGCGTTTCGTCTACTGTTCTTTCAATTTCTTCAAGCTTTTCTTTAGTAAAAGCAATTACTTCTGATTGAACAGCTACGTTCTTGCTAAGGTCAACCATAACATCCATTGATGTTTCAACCTTGTTAAAGAACTTTTGAATTTGTTTAATATCACTTTGGATTAACCGTATATCGGTTTCCCAATTTTTTTCTGTAGCCAAAATATTATTCCTTTAATGCCTTTTGATAACGGAGGCTAGTGGCGAACTCCATGATTAACTTAATCACTTAAAATAATATAATTTGTATACGCTACTATTTATCACGCAACGCCTCTTCATAATAGACAATTATTGCTTTTTGTTCGTTTATATATCTTCGCAATTCTCCAATACCAATAGCAAGGTTTTCATAACCTTTTGAGCTAATAGCAAATACTACAAAATTTCCATTTTTACCTTTGAGCTCATTTACTTTTTCGTCAAGGTTATCCTCAGTAATAACCATCCACTCCATAGGAGGGAAGTCAACTAAAGGCGGTCTCTCTTGTATTGGGATATTTTGTTTTTGATATTCAGTCTGAGTTACCACTACTGGTTCCGGTTGGCTCAGACACCCCGTCAGTATCATCAACATCGGAAGGAGGAGTAGTATCTTCGGCGATTTCGTCAATAAGTTTGTTAACTGCATTCTGTACTCTTTCTTCTAGATCAACAGGGTCAGTTAACGCTTCCATGTCTAAATCAATGCGAGCAAATTTGTTACGCAATGTATTTAAATACTCACGCGACTCTGCTAATTGTTTTGTAAGATTTTGGTTTAATTTTTCGTTTCTCTGGGCATCGGCAACCATTGTGTCCACAGTATTTTGTAATGTTTCAGTAGCCGCTACTAGTTTAACGTTATTGGTCCGAAGAACGCTTATCGTTTCCTCAGACCAATCGTAATACTGTTTGGCACCATATCCTACACCTGCAAATAAACCACAGACAATAATTAATAGATATAGTTTAGCCATCCTGACACCTTATTACTTTGAGCAATATGATGCGTATAGACCTTCAAATTTTCCTTTTGAACAGCCATACTTTTCTTTCATCTTACCATACATTTCTGTTTTTGTGCAAGATGCATTTAATTTTTTCATGTCAGCGCCGATTTTAGCGTCGTCGTCCGAGTCATCGTCGTCGTCAGAATCGTCGTCGTCGTCATCGTCATCATCATCATCTTCGTCTTCATCATCGTCGTCTTTTGCTTCTTCTAAATCTTCTTTTAAAGCTGATTTATATTTTTCTTCTAAAGCAGCGGCAATACGTGTTGCCATTTCTTCTGCGAATGCGTCTTTCATTTCCAATGGATTTTTATCCAACGCTTCTTTGATAATTTTTTCTAAAGACATTTCTATCTCCTTTTGGTTGATTTCTATATTCTATTTATCTATTTAAACATTTTAGTCTGGGTAGCAGGACCTACAATGCCATCAGCAACTAATCCATTTACATTTTGCCATTTCTTTACGGCGGTAAGAGTTCCAAATCCAAAATCGCCGTCAGCTGCTACGCCAATTGCTTTTTGCATTTTCTTAACGTCATCGCCTTGCATACCTTTACGTAGAGTACGTACTGCGCCTTTTGTTGTTTTCTTAGGAGCTGGTACTTTACCACCAAGGATTGCTAACGCTTCGTCCCAACGGCGATTACGATCTTCTAATCCAATTGTACCACCATTAATCTTTTTGGTTAAACCTTTATTGTCACCTTTGTCAGCCCACTTTTCTAATTTATTAGTAGACCAAAACCAACAAGCAGACTCGAGAGCGCCTTTTGGTGTTGATACATATTCAGCAGCTTCCTCAGCACTTATGTCGATTGAACTTCCAAATTGTGCGTAATTATTTCTTCCTGTAAGCTGCTTGATACCTCTACCCCTAAAGAGCCAGCCATCGCCGGGATTAACGTTTCCCAAGGCTCCTCGTTTGGATCTAAACTCATCTTGGTAGACATAGTTTGCGATTTTTTCTTGGTCTCTTGCATATTCCTTTGCATCACGTTTTCCTTTTCCAAAATAACGACCAAACACTGAGTTCAATGCTTTTTCTGAATAATTAAGATTTTCTACTAAGCGGGTAAAGTCTAATGACTCATGTGCACATTGTGCCATAAAGCCAGCGATACGATTATTTGTATTGATTTCATATTTTTCAAACATCGGAACCGCTGCTTCGTACCAAGCCTCGGGATCTTTATTTGAAGGAATCATTGCACTAAATTGTTCTAAAGTAATCACTTATTTGTCTCCCATTATGTCTCTTAGTCTCTTTTTCTTTGAACTTTTATTACTTGACGTCCATTTCTTTTGTCCTTCTTTAGACATATGACCGCCATCCATGCCAGCAATGTTTCCACTACTAACGCTATTTGTAGGTTCTTCTTGGATCTCTGGTTTTGTATTGATTTTATATTTTTTTCTAAACGATTTTAAATCAGCTGACGCGGCTTGCTGTCTTTTCTTTGCAGCATCAGCGTCTTTAACATTTTGAGTATGGAGTTTATCAACGTCCATTCCACGTTTTGCCAATTGTTGTCTAAACCTTGCTCTGCCAAACGCTTCATTTTTTCTATTGACATTTTCTGCAAGTGTGGTATAATGATTATATCTACTAGAAAATAATTGTATTGATTCATCTAGTTTTTCATCAGTGATATCTTCATTTAACATTGACTCGTCGGTAAACGCTTTATATTCTTTAATTAAAAATAAGGCAGCCGCATATGATGCTAGTTTTGAACTACCACCCGGTACTTTAGCCAATAATTTTTTCAGGTTAGCAATCATACGATCAAAAATACGCCAAGCAGCACGTTGCTTTTTCGTTGTAAAATTCTTTGATTTAATTAGTACCTTACCATTTTTATCAATAATGCCTTCTTTGTATGCATCCCATTTTTCAAATGGAGTTGCTAGACGACGGATAAATTGGTATACTAAAAATAGATCTACTACCATGTTTATATTCCTTTTAGCTTATCGCTAATGTATTTATCTGATTCTATACTATCTCTATGTATTACAAATTCGTCGTACATAACGACCTGTGGCATGAAATTTAAATATTCCACGAATGGTTTTAAAAACCCATGGTATTCATGGAGTTTCATAAAAAGCATGTTAGTTGCTTCAGGCCCAAAGATATTGTATATAACGATCAAGTGGTTCAGGATCAACCTTTCTTTCAAATCATTATCTTGTTTGTATCTACCAAATAGTTTGCGTAAATACTGAAATCTTTTCAAGTCCTCATCAAATTCGACTATATCAGTACAATTAGGATTGTCGTAATATTTCGAAGCAAACAACAGAAAGGTTGATTCTGTCAATTTCATAATTTATCTTCTATTCTATTATGCAGGATCTGCTACGATTGTATCGTCGCCTGTACCAGTAACACCATCATCGCCGACAGTAGCTTGATCCACTGTTCCGCCTTTCATTGGCACTAAGCATTCAGCGTGGTGTCTTCCACCATCTGTATGATACAACCACCAACCCGGTCCTGTAATACCTTTGGCACGGTTTGATGCAACAGCTGCTTCTTCATCAGAAACAAAGATTGCGTTATCTTTATCGTTTGATTTATTTGGATTATTAGCGTCAGCAGAAAGCCATTTCGGTGCCGATGCTGCGTTATCCAATTTTGCCCATGATCCCATTGTAGTTCTCCTTAATGAGGTTTAGTTATAGTTGTATTTATTTATTATTTAAGTCAGAGATTTTTTGATCCAAGTCACTAGCTCTTTGCTTCATGTCAGAAATCCGCTTTTTGCGCTTGAATTCTTTTTCTCTTTCTCTAGCCATTTTTTCTGCTCTATCGCCTGCTTTATCTTGTTTTGCAGCCTTAGTACCACGAATACTACCTTGCTTTGTCATTACTGCTCGTTTAATACCTGCGCCCGCCAATCTTCCGGCGCCTTTGGCAACCCCACCAATAACCTTAGCCACGCCACCAATTGCTTTTCCTAGTAATTCGTTAAGTTCTTCTTCGGTCATATTCTCTAATTGTTCTAGAGTAATATTATGTTCGTTAATAATAGCAATAATGTCTTCGTTAGTTGCTTCATTCTTTGCAGCAGGATCGCCTTTAGTTACTGTATGAGGTTTACCATCAATGTGTACAATAGCATTACCATTCGTATCCATATTACCATTATAAGTACCGTTTTTAACAGCTTTACGAGCAGCTACAACCTTTGGATGTTTAGGGTCAAACGCTTCATTCTTGGCATTACAATTACAGTGAGCGCAATCAGCAGGGCAATCACAATCTTCTGCTTTTACATCAGCGCCACAACACTTGTCTGAACAATGTGTGTCTTTAGCTTCGTTAAAATGTGTCTTAAACCGTTTCATTGTGATTTCCTTTAGATATATTACTGTCTATTTATAAAATAATTACCATTTGACCTTGTCAGCCCAGTATGCAGCTGACATTTTGCCTTTAGCAATGTTTTTACCGTGGCGTGCCTTAAATGATTTACGTTTCGCTTTCATTTTATCAGACTCACCCTTTTTAGGATCGCCTGCAGTCGAAGCACCTTGCTCACCAAAACGAATAGTCTTTATTTTGTCGCCGTCTTTAGCAACAACAATATGACTTTTAGTAGGATGCGAGGGAGTACCTTTGGCTTTGTTAAAACCTTTTACGCCAGCTCGAGCTAAACGTGGATCTTTTTCTTCTGATACATTATGAGCTACTTTATGAGTAATTTCAGTATCTTTTTTTACATGGTTCATACCAGTTTTATTGCTATGATAAGTGTCTTTATCAAAATCACCTTTCATTTTATATACACTGTATTTTCTGCCCGGAAACTCTTTCTTTAACGCCTTAGCACCTTTTGTAGCATCTTCCGGAGTTTTATACGCTGCACCTCCATGCTCACCTTTTTGACCACCAAGTTTAGTACCAAATCTTTTATCCTTTGGATCAGTTGAACCATGTTTTACATTTTGCTTTGCTCGATTGGCGACAGCATCATAGGATCTCGTATGTCCGATAGTATATAATTCACTAATATGTGTTTTAAAACTTTTCATTATACGTATTCCTTAATTTTCTTTTCGATAGCTGAAATGATTTTATTGTGAGTCTTACTTAAATATCTATCAGATCTTAAACGTTTTATTGCTAATGTAGTGTCTGCAGCATATTTTTTCTGGAAAGCTGCTGGTCGTGTATCAATATCCTGTACGTTTGCTAATCTATCAGCAAGTTTAATAACTAAAGACCAACTTGACATCTTAGCCATTTTATTAGCAATGTACTCGCCTTTACCGATAGCATCAGATGCAGCTTTGTCAGTAGTTAATTCTTTAACCATGTCAGCCACGAGAGCACCAAACTGTTTAACTAAATCTGCATATGTAGTATCAGTATCTTCAATAGTATCGTGCAAGTACGCCGCTTGTACTAATGCAGAAAGGTTATTAGATTTTTTAAACTTTTTTACAAATCGCGCAACTTCTTTTGGATGTTCAATATATTGACCGCCGCTTTTACGTGTTTGACCAGAATGGGCCTTTGTCGCGACCCTAAGTGCCGTTAGGGCGCTTTCATTAAGATCGTGTGATGTGAATTCTTTAAATCTTTTCATTAGTAATGCCCGTCAAATTTAAATGTTTTACTATAATCTGCTACTTGTTGTTTTTTATCAAAATCCCCACGCGCATCGTGTTTGAACTGACCTCTGTATATGCAAAGTTCTTTTACCCAAGCCTTTGGAGCAAGAGTCTCAGACCATACGAACTCTCTACGCCGAGGGTCCCAAACTTCTAAATTCCATTCACCTTTATGGCGTTCATTATGATCAAGGAACTTTGAAACTCTGTACTTACCCTTAGTCTTTGGAAATTCAATAGTTTGAGCGCCGCCCTCTCCCATAGAAGTATCTTTTTTCCATCTAGGTGGTCTATCTACCGCCTCGTTTAAATGCACCTTAAAACTTTTCATACTTTCACCCTTTTAAGTGTTTATGGAACGTGTCTCGAGCAGCACTATCAGAATGCGTAACCTTTATCCTAGATCCAGATTTATTTTTAGTTATATTAATTTTATTACCAGTACCTTTAAGTTTTGCTTTAAGAGTTTTGGCATGATCGTGTGATGTTGATAGCCTAGACTCTGTACCACCATGGTCTAGTGGTCGGTGACTTCCGTCCATATATTCCTGATGAGTTTTATGTGTAACACTATGATTTCCAACGGTGTGTTTAGTATCAGCATGCTTATGAGCTGGTTCTTTATTTGCGTCGTGCATTGTCGCATGTTTTCTGTGAAATACTACAGTTGAGTCATGGTCCTTAGAAAAGTCATGTGAATGATAATCTGAGTGAGTATGCCCATGATAACCAGCCTTCTTGAGCATTTTTGTTGCTGGGTGGTTATGTACTTCTTTATGGCTTGGATTGCTAACAAGCTCAGAGTGATAATCTTTCATACTATGACCATGCTTTTTAAATAAGGCTTTAACCTTTGGGTCTGTATGATGAGCAACGTTCTTTACTTTTACCTTATAGGTATGCGCTGAACCATTTTCTTGTTCATGATTTTTATGCCAACCCGCAGCTTGGTGAGCATTATGAGATAACCACATAGGATGCTCTGGGTTTTTACCCTTACCTGCATTGTGCTTATCAGTATCAATTTTACTAGAACTTGTATGATGGTGATCGTGCGAAGAGTTAGCACTTTCTGTTATATAACGTTTAAACCTAATCATTCCATTGCTCCGGATAAATTTTTCTTTGCTCAGTTTCCCATGCATTCCAAGCTTTACCTTGTTTACTAGATTTCCATTCTCTACCATTTAATTTAAAGTTTTTACTACGTTCACTAGTCATTTCAGCAGCTTTTCTCATAACAGATAAATGGTCGCCTGCGTCGTTTTCTTCGCCATATACTTTAGCCATTTTAGAATATTTACTAAACCACGCATTAGTCTTTCTGGTAGAACCCGGAAATGCAAGTTCCGCATACTGATAGCTTTCTAGGTGACCATACATTAAATGAGCATATATTAAATCATTATCAGTTACGTTTTTTGTTGGTAACTTTAATAATTTAACCTTAGGCTTAATAAATTCTGTGCCTGTTATTTCATGGTATTTTGCCATTGACTTAACAGTATATTCAGTCATATATTGTTTAAACCGTAACACATTAACCGCCAAACTCGTGGCCAGCAACTCTTTTCATTTGCTTATTAAACTCTTGTTGAGATGGTTTTTCTTTATATAATTTAATAGAAAGGTTTGCTTTATCTTTACCTTTGATGCGCCATTTGTGACCAGCCTCTTTATGTTCAGGACTAGTTGTTTTAACTACACGACGTTTATAACCAGCTTCCCAAGTTTCAGAACCTTCACTTACATCGTTTGATTTCATATAATCTCTAACAGTATCAATGTAATCAGTTGCTTTTGTAATTTTTGATTGTACCCACTCAGGCATATTCTCGTCGTCGTCAAGCATACTATGTAACTCTTGTGCAGCATCAATCATAGTCTTTAATTGATTTTTTGACATGCCACCTTCGTTATCGTATTCAGCATCTTCATTTTTAGGTACACAGTTAGGAACCATCTTGTCCCCTTTTTTCTTCATACCAACTTGTTTGTGAGTACTCCAACAAGCTTCTTCCATTGGAGTATCAGACTTAAGAGTTTTGACTAATTCATCAGTACCAATATCACCGGCACCAGCTTTTGATTGAACGTGTTGTTTAAATTTTTTCATTCTTCGTTTTCCTTATCACCCTTTAATATTTTACGAGTGAAGTTTGCTGCGCCACGTTCGCGACGTTTAATTCTCGCATCAGCTTTGTCAATATCTTTAACATCTTTTTTGATGCCGTCTGAGTTACCACGAACAACATTAGCTGCTCTAGAATTTTGAGCACGGCTTTTGTTATATTGAGCTTGCTCTTTATCTTTAATAGCCTTATTGGCATAGTTAGCAAGCGTATCTTTATCTAACTCATTAATTTCTGCTTCAGCTTGAAGTGGTTTACCTTTATTGAGATTTTTTCTCATTTTAGCAATATCAGCTTTTAATTTATCAAAGTTATTTGCCTTTTTAACATTGGCTAAACCAGATTTCTTTACTGATTTAATAGAAAAATCCATTTCGTCGAGGTTGGTTTCTTCTTTTTTACCGAGAGATTTCATATGGTTTTCAGCATCTTTTTGATTTGGAAACTCTTTAAAGTATTTACGATCATGTGTATGTACCGCAAACGTTGCTGTACTTTTTCCAGCTGCACGAGATTTTTTCGTAGTTGGATTATATACTTTAGTAATCTTATATGTTTCTTCAAGTTCTACTTCTTCTTTACGTACTTTAGCAGCCAAGTCTTTATCAGCTTTGCCCCATGTACCAGAAGATTTAGTAATAAAAGAGTTTACTCGAGCATGTCCCCATTGTTCTGGTGTAGTTCCCGGTCTATGACCAGTTTTCCACGCAGCTACACCACGGTTATATACTTGTTTTAAAACACCTTGTGGCATACCAGATTTGTCAGCTTTTTTAGCCAAAGATTTATCAGCAGCATCTTCTTTAATATATGACTCTGTTGATTCCATTAAATCTGTAATATCTTCAATGTTAAACTCATCAACGTTTTCTTGAAGTTTTGGCTTATACATTTTGAAACGCTTATCAAACTTTGTCTTGCCATTTTTGTCTAAAAGCATATGAGGGCGTTTACCTTGACGTTGTCCCCAGATATGGCTTTCTTCCAACTCTTCAGTATAACCCATTGCACGAGCTTTTTTAGTATGCTTTGACTCTTTAGTCTTTGCTTCTTTATCTCCGGGAGCCGGCTTATATGCAGAGGCATCGTTATCAGCCTTTTTGGCATTACGCTCAAAGTGATCTTCACGATCGTCTTTTTTATCCTGAGCTACACCTTTATAATATGGTCCAGTTTTTTCTGTCATAAAGTTTTGGAACTGCGTATTCATATCCAAATTTTCATTTTTATTCTTAGCTCTTTTACGATCGCGTTCTTTAATTTTAACTTTTGGTAATAACTTACGCGCCATTGCATCTAATCTTTGTTTAGAGAATTTAGCAACACGCTTATCAATTACAATCTTTTCACCAGACGACATATCAGCATATCGTTTATTTTTTGCAAAACGGTTTTTAAGATTTATGATTGCCTGTTTGCGAGCACGTTTCTTAAGTACTTCCATAGTTGCAGTTCGTCGAGCCGCTTTTTCTCTACCACGTTTCATTTTATGTCTGTTTTTACGCATTCTAATACCAATAGCTCGGCGCTGCATACGGTCTAATACTTCATCGAGATCTTGTGTATCTTCTACAATTTCCTCAATGTTTTCAAATTCGTTATCGTTATCTTCTGACATGTTCATTCCCTTTCGCACGTCGGCTAATATCGCGGCTGCGCTTGTTTTTAGTTTACTTGGTAATCCGGTTGCGAATTTCTTAACATCGTTATCCGCGGCGTAGCCACGCATTTTAGTTCCAGACATTCCTTTAACGCCTTCGGCATCAGGATCGCGTTGGCCTGCTGATACAACTTTTATATTATTGAATACATAGCCAGCAGAGGATTTATTATATTTGTTTAATAGTCTATCAAATTCTTTTACCCTGTCAGAACCAACAACTACTATAACATCTTTATGTTTGCCACTTAACTCAACCATCACTTCAATGATAGTACGAGCTTTTGATTTAATGACTGCTGGCCCAAACGCCTTTTGCGCGTATTTGATTTTATCATTATAACTTAATGGATTTTTGTTTTTATCTTGTGATTGCGAAAGGTAAATATAAGGGGTACCACCACGTTGCTTCGCGTTTGAAATAACAGCGGCTGCTAATTTTTCATGACCTACTGTAATTGGATTCATTCTGCCAAATGTTACGACTGCTGGTTTATCGTCGCCAGCTGCCTCAGCTAATGTTGGTTCAACATCAACATATTTGTTTGCATCAAATCCTTTAAAGCTTTGAAGTTTTCGCTTGCCATCTTTATCCTTCGCCTTTGGCTTAGGTTTGACTTCGTCTTCATCGTTATTCTTCGGGTCATTAATGTCTTGCGGTTCGTCAACCATAATTGTAGATCCTAGTATATTAGATTTAATTCTATTTATAATATTTTTGAAAAGAGGGTATGAATTCATAGTTATTAGAAGCCGATTTTGCCCAAATAGTCGACTCCCTAATCCATCCAAGTGCAGGAGTTGGCGAGGCTATGTGTAATGGCATGGCTGTTCTACGCTGACCACGAATAAAGTAATCATTATCAACTGCGCTTCTTATACCTTTTTGGGATATTTCGTTAATTAAAAACTGTGCAGTTCGTCTAGTCATAGCGTATGCATGAGCTCCTTCATGACCAATAATTGGTATCAAATCAGTTGGTGGACCAGCCTCTTCATGTTTATAATTTTCTGGATCTGATATTTTATATCCTAACACAACAATAGTATTTTCTGGTATAGTTATAAATTTGCAAGGGCGTTGGAGCATTATTGCATCGTGTTCAAGTACAATCCCTATATTGTCAGTACCTTCAGCAATCCTTTTCCATATAGCAAAATGACCAGCGGTACAACACATTGCTTTTTGACCATTAGTTGGTTCCGCAATATATTCATAATTTTCAGTTGGTAATCTAGGTATACCTAAATCTTTAAATGCTGCTTTACCTGACTGATTACTATATCCTAAATGATATGTCCAAGGTAAACCAATCTTATCACAAGAGTCAGCAGCAACTTTTGCATAATCGTGCGATAACTTATTATCAATTTTTAAAATATACGCCTTCATACGTATGTTTCCTCAGCAAGTTCGTTATATAAAGTTATATCGTTTGCAAAGTATTCTAACATAACATCCATCGCTCTATTATCAAAAGTTATTTCGTTATTTCGGTTTTTTCTAAAATCGTTTTTATGGTTAGGTAACATATGCTTTACTTGTATATTTAATTCGCGCATAAGAGCACTTAAGTCGTTGCTTATGTTTTCGTATAGCCAATACTCACCGTGTATTTCGTTATTATATTTTAATATATCGGATTGTAATATACCAGAGTTTGGTTCGCCAATAAAAGGACCTTTTGGTGTCCAAGAATTATATTCTTCTATTGACGGCGGTATATGATTATTAGTCCACCTCTTATAGAAATAGTAAAAGCTTTTTTGTCTATCAACAGGATCTCTTACGACCGCAATAGATTTATATTCAATAGCAGCCATTGGAGTTATAATACGATTTTCAACTAAATCCTGTAATGTAAAATGATAATATTTAAAGTTTAATTTATACTTATTAATTATATCTTGGCTTAACGTGGCTGGTATATTAGAATCTTCAACCGGTGTATAAATTGCGTTAGGATCAGGAATGTTTTTAATAAAGAACTCAGATAAGCTGCTGCTCGCAGTTTTTGGTGTTCGTAAAAATATTAATTTATATTTGTGAGATATGTACATTATATACCCTTATCATATGTTATACTATTTGCATGTCCAGTAGATCCCCATTTATGGTCTGCATAAACTTTATCTGGTCCATTATATCTTTTTGCGCCACCAATATAAAACAACGGAATAAAATAATGACTTGGCCATATAGTTATCATATGTTTAAAATTTGGGTGGTGTTTAGATAGAAATAGATTACCCGTGGATCTAAATGGCTCTGGGCTTAAATCAGTTGGTTTTAATTTATGGAGTGTATTAATAACATGTTTGACGAATACATTCTCAGGATTACATGCCATAATAGGTTGAATGTTTGGTGTTGGTAGTTTTTCATTTTCGTAACAAGAATAAGCGTAATTCTCTGGTGATGTAAATAACTCATCAGTATTTTCTAAACAAGTCATATCAGCCTCAGGCCAAAATCCACCATGTTCGTATAGCAGTTCGTATCGGATAAGATCGGATACTCCTGGGAATTTACCTGTGTTATAATAGTGTTCAATCAAATGACTATTATGCCATTTACGCGATCGTAACATTTCATCAGTAAATATAGAGTATTCCCACTCAGGATGTTTGTCTCTCCAAGTGTGAAGCCATTGGAGTGGAGCAGGGCGTGGTCCAACCCATATTTGGCTTAGTCTTTTTGGAATGTTCACTTCTGTACCCACCAAATAAAATCGTCTTCTACGTGCCAAGAGTTCTCTCCATAAAACTCTGTTACTGCCTGTTTGACAGTAGGGAAATGTATATCATGTCCAAACATAATACCACCATCTCTTACTTTACTATCCCAAGCTTTAATATCTCTTAGGCAACCTTCGTATCCGTGGTCAGCATCAACAAAAACAAAATCTAAACTTTTATCGTCAACTGTTTTAGCAGCTTCAGTAGTATAGTCTTTTATAATATCAACTCTGTCTGGATTATATTCTTCAAACTCTCTTAAATCGTTATAGTATCTATTATGATCCCAAGCGTGCCCATGTTCTCCGGGTGTCCATTTTTCTGGTCCATTATTATCTGGCTGCGCTTCATACAAATCCACACCAATCATGTGTAGTTTTGGACAATTGTTAATTAGAAATTTAAAATTAACACCATCGTGGATACCAAGCTCTGCGCCTTTTGTCCAGCCATTAGTGTTAACAAAGTTGGCTAATGTTTGCCACCTATAGACGTTTCCGCCGTCATTACCTCTATCACGTATTCTTCCCATAGTATATCTCCGTTGAATCAAAAAAGGTAGACAACTTAATGCCTACCCTTTATTTATAAGTTTTTTTGAAGTTATTATAAACCTAAATACCACATCCAAACTGGTATTAATCCAACGTGTAAGAATACGCACAAGAATAACATTAACCAAACAATTTTAATGTTACCTCTATCACCGTGCATTACTTGCCGCCTTTTTTCTTTTCACCTTTAGGTTTGATGAATGTGTGATCTGGATCTATCATAGTTCTCCTAACAAAGCCTTAAGCTTTTTCTTTGATTTGCCCTTTACTTTGGCTTTTGAAATATCATTATCTCCATCACCTACAACTACAATAGCAATCATACCCATGCTCTTATGTGGTGAACATTGATATAGATATACACCCGGTGTGTTAAACTGGATTTCAACTACTTTATTTAATTTTGATTTCTTTGGTTTCTTCCAACCGTCTGGCCCTGCAATAAATTCTACGTTATGACCTTTTGATGTTGGTACCCATGTGATAATCTCACCTACTTCGATACGTGTAATATCTTGTGAGTAGACCATCTTAGCGCCATCGTCGCGCTTATTTAACATTTCGATTGTTACGTCTGCTGATGCTGCTGACACTGTAAAAATTGCAGCGAATAGTGCCAAATAAAAATAAAGTGTTTTCATATTATATCCTAACTTGTTTTATACATGTTGTGTTTGAACTCTGAGATTTCGTTAGCTTTGTCATACATGCCCATCTCTCTCAACTGCTTAATACTCATGCAGTAACTTCTATATTCCATTAGTTTCATAAATCGTCTAAACATTCCGTTTCCTCTTTCTTACATCTTTTTGCAGTCAAAGAATGATTTCTCTAACTGTACTGGTACACCGCCTTTTGCGATACATACTTCTTTCCAATTTGGTTGTTTGTATTTGTCAATCACGGCGTAAAATCCAAACGCTATACATATTAATATTAATGAAGTCATAACGACGAACATATAAAAACCTAACTTCTGCACTACCTGTGCTGATATTTCTATATGCTGATCACCAACCATTATACAGCAAACATTAGTAGCAACGCTACCAAGAATGCAAAGATACCCAACGCTTCTGCAAATGCGATACCTACAAACATTGTTCCCTGATCGCCTTCACCCTTTTTAGGCATTACTTTTAACACACTTCCGACTATAATTCCTACGGCAATAGCCGCTCCACCCATTCCTAAAGTTGCCAATCCTGCGCCAATTAATGCGCCCATTGTTGCTATATCACCAGTCATTATTTACTCTCCAACATTAATCTTCTTGCTTCTTCTACATATCCTTGACGAAACAATTCACTCGCTGCTCTTGCTCTGCCTGCTGACTCGCCAAATGCCCATAAGAACATTCCTACAGCAACTAAGCCTTTTGCTAATAGTTTAAATATTTTTGGCATTCTTACTGGTTGTTCACCTGTGATTTCCATTATACTGATCCTCTTAAATTTGGGTTAACTGATACATATGGTAATGAATCGCGTTTACGAGTATCTTCCCAAGTGTCATTAGCAATAGAACGAATATCGCCACGGCTAATGCCAATGTCGTTTAATTCTCTATCTGTTAATCTATGGAGTGTTTTGAATGTTTCGCGACGCTCTGCTCGTTTAGCCATCGCCGTGCCAATTCTTTCGAAGAATGTTACTACTTTGTATGCAAATACTGAAGCAATAGATGAATTACTATTAATCGTGTGTGCCATAATTAATCCTTTTCTAATAAATGTTTCTTTGTTTTAACAAATTTATTTATTAGTAAAAAGGTAAAATTAGGCTTGCTAGTTTTTACTAGCCGGTATTCACTATATGCAAATGTGACATTATGTCAGGTGTTATGGAGTAGGATTATCCACTAATATAAGATCGTAAGTTGCACCAACACCAACTGCACCTTGAGTAATAACATCAACTTTAATGTCAGTTTTTTCTGGAAACCTAAGGGGTACAGCATATTCAAAGTTTACTGGATTACCACCTTGTGATCCAAGCTGTGATTTGATATTAAACGAAGTTCCATTATCAACTGGGCGTGACATTAATCTAAAGTATGTTGGAGCATTTGCTTTATCCATTGTGCAAGTTAATTGCATTAGGTAAGCCGTTTTACCAGCAGGAACTGTATAGGTCGTCATCAAAGTTTGACCGTTATCTGCTAGGATAATAGCGTATGATGTTCCACCAATTGAGAAGGTAACATCATTCTCATTTTGGTCGCCTGTCATATATGCACGATAGATACGATAAAACTCTGCGGTAGTTGTTCCACCAATTGTTGTTTCTTCTGATATGATATTATAATTTACATCAAGACCTTCAACCACAACTGTTTCACCAGATTGAGATGAAGAAGCAACTGTAACTACGCCCGCTGCGGTTGGCCAAGTATATACACCATTTGAACCATCCCAAATAGTAGTCGTACCATTAATATCGGCACCTGTATGACCGAACTTATTAATATGTGAATAGCCTTCTACTTGCCCTGCAGCAATTGGAATATTAGACGCCGAACCAAATGTATTGATGATATTACCATCTTTATCTGCCAGCATAAACGCTTCAAATAAAGTTTTATTACCTTGTAAATATGCTTGAGTTAATTTGTTCCAAATAGCCATTGCTCTTGCCTACCTCTTAAATTTTTCCGTCATAATAGTTTTTGTTTAATTCAGACCAAGGACCGTTTGTGTTGGAATCAGTATAAATTTTTCCAGTTGGTTGAACCTTTTTACATTTTACATATGTTTCTTGTATAGGACCACCTGTTGGTGTAAAGGATCTAATCCCTGCAGTTACGGTTCCGTTAGCGCGGTAATATTGGTCAGTAGGGCCAACATTAGGATCGTCTTGGACCTTTGCATTCGCGTTTACCAATGTGCCTAAAACAGGAGCATTATCATATTGCCAAATCGCAGTAGGTGTTCCACCCACTAAAACTGTTGGTGATCCTGGTACGTCAACCCATGCCATTATTTGTCCCACCCTTTAATATACTTGTCGTTAAAATTAGCATTACTAAAGTCAAGTCTGTCAACAAGCTTAACTGCGGTTTTACCCATGTGGTCAATAGCAACAAAGCCTTCTTGCCCTGTTACTTGAAGCCCGTCAGCTGTTTTAAGGAACGTTGTTAAACCACCAGCTTTGTCGAGTTTCTTTATGATTAAAAGTTTGGCATCTATGAGCAAGTTATACAAATCAAACATAGCAACTAATTCTTTTGTTGATGTTTTCTTAAAGTATTCTAATGTAGCATCTTTTTTAACTCGTTGTGCTCTTTTACCTTTATCGGTTTTTCGTTTGCCAGCTTCTTTTTCGTATATATCATCAATATACTTTTCTAAATCTTTTACAAACATACGAGTGTTACGTATCTTTTCACCAGCTCTAATTTTAGTATTAACAAATGTTTTTGTCCGCATTAGCGTGTCAGGATTGTTTGCTACGCCGTTTAGAGTTGCTGGTTTTATTTTTTGAAATAAAGTTCCTGCAGCCGATAATATTTTATTAACCTTTTCAGTCTCTGCAGCCGTCATCGTTGCCGTGCCTGAAACGTCTCTATATACCGCGTCTACCGACCAGCACGTTTTCGTTGTTTTGAGGCTTGATGCAATCTCCTCTCCAAAACTTGCAGACATTTCTTCAAAGCTACGTCCTCTGTATACCGTATGCCAGACCACTCCGATTTTGGATTTGAGTATTTGTTTACCGAGGTCTGATGCCGAAGGTACCGCGTATACGATCGTATTAGGATGGAAAGTAACATGCGGTTCACCCTTAATGTCCAATATCTTGAGATCTTTTTTATCATATAGAAAGTCACCTTGTACTACACCTTTGATACCAAGTTTAGGAAACTCTTCCAAGGCTAGTTTTAATTTCACTGCTAAATCGCCTTTGGTGTCTGCATCGACATCAGCGGCGGTTTTATATACTTTAGGGTTCTTATTAAAAATACCCTTTTTAGCAACAAAGAATTTTTTGTCGCTTGGATCAACGCCCGCAAATATAGCAGGTGCTCCGTCCCATTTAACTGATACGTTAACTTTAGATTTTGAACTACCTTGTAGCATATCTCTTAATGCTCTAAGGAAATTAATAGCAGAACGTGTACCATCAACACCAAGGTTTAAAATCGAGTCTTCAAGATGCTCCATATGAACATTCTTTTCCTCAGCGAGGTAATTTTTAAAACTTAACATTTATTTAAATCCAAACTGTTGTAGGCCTTTTGTATCAACTTTGCTTACTTCAAATTGGAAAAACGATAATAACGCTTCGTATCCTAGTTTAGCAATTTGTTTAATCTTTTTAATTACTTTGTAATATAATTTAGATAACCATGTTTTAAGTTTACTAAACAATCCTGCTTCAGTTAACACATCTTCAGTTAATAATGACTCAGTAAACTTTGCTTGTTCTCTTATCATCATTGTTTCAAATGTATCAAACCCGCCTTTGTTTTCAGCCACTGTTAATCTAAACGATCCAACAGTTGATGATGTACCTTGCGCAGATACTTTTGAACCTGTTGGTGTTTTTGGAGATATTCTAACTTGAACTTTTTTAGCTAGCTTATCAATAAAAGGTGCCGGTATGTTATTGCCTAATGATAGTTGGACAATGTTATTATTAGTACCAGACGCAGGGTCAAACTCTACCATCCAATTTGAGTTAGCATATTTATCCGGGGCAAATTTAAAATCACCAGTAGCTGCTTCATATACAAAGTATCGTCTAAACTCTTGGTTGTCCTCAAAGAATTCTCTAAACACTGGGTTGAGTTCCTTCATTGAGTTTTTCCAGTCGACAATTTCTGCTTGCTTGGCAGCATATTCTCTTTTATCAAACTTAATGTCCATTACACGTTTACTATTACCTACTTGTGCTTTAACACCTTTAGGCATTGATTTACCTTTGATTGAGTTAATAATTGTATTAACATTTCCGGGTACAGTAATCTTTTTGAGAACAGGATCCAATTGTGCTACTAATTTATTAATTTCTTTAGGAGCTTTATCTCCCATACTATCCATCGCTGCATAGAATGTAGAAATTGTTTCTTCTTTATATCCAGACATAACTTGAGAACCACCTTTTTGTTTAAGTGATATGTTTATACCGTCTGTTGAATATAAATCAGTTTTAGGAGTACCATTGGAACCTAACCATTTTGGATTTAACTGACCTGCGCCAGAACCAAAATGTATTAGTGAGTTCGCAGAAGCCTTGGTTGTTTTTCTAATATCATCAGCAATTTTTTCTGCAATTGGAGCGCCAATTTCATATGTATTTTGTTTTAAACCGTATGTATCTTTGGCTTTGTCCCAACCACCGTTGAAAGCAACAACGATAACCGCTTCCATATCAGTGGCACTTACTTGGTTTTTCTTTGCGCCACCGCGTTTCGCTTCTGTGACAAATTCCTGAAAACGCTTCATAGTTAACTCCGTAGTGCTTCGTTTAGAGTTATTTATAATATCTAACTACATCAATTCGCCAGCACTAAACAAATCTTTCTTTTTGACTTTACCAATATTACCTTTATCAAATACAGGACTATCATCACTAAATGATACTGAAGGTTTAGGCATAGAGTTAGCAACTGCTTGTCCTTGCGTGATACCTTTTTGAGCACTATCTTCTAAATCATATATCTGCATCTTTGCTCTATCAACACCAACAACAAACCGACGATAATGGCTCAAGTCACCCCAACGATTTTTAAGTTGCTTAATCATTAATTGTCCAAGACCATCAAGTTCTTCAGATGTAATCAAACCAAGGATACAATCAGCTGTGTGAGTAATACCCATTGACTCAGACGTATTTGTCAAATCAACATCAGTATTACCATAACCATCTCTATTGAACTGGGATGATGTAATCACGGCACAATTATATTCCATAGCAAGACCACGGATTTCTTCAGCGATTGATTTAACTAATGTATATGAATTAGCAGCCGCGGCACCTTTAACTCGAGATGATGCGCAAATGTTCAAATAGTCAATCATAATAACATCTGGTTTGAAGTTACGTTTCATTCGCAACTCTGTTAATAAATGTCGGAAGTGACCAGTATGAGCAGAACCTGTCGGATATTCTTTAACAACTAGTTTACCCGTGGTTTTACCTTTGATACGTTCCATTCTTTTATTATATACATCACGTGGCATTTCCGATACTTCATCAATAGTAACACCCATCATATTAGCATCAATACGTTCAGAGATACGTTCCTCTGCCATTTCCATTGTAATATATAATACGTTTTTACCTTGAAGTAAAGCCGAAGCAGCCGCATGACATTTGACTAATGATTTACCACCACCGGTTGTAGCCAATAAGACTGTCATGGATTTACGTGGTAATCCACCTTTGGTAATCTTGTTGAGCAATTCAATATCAAAAGGAATACGCTCTTCTTTCTTGTGGTAAAAATCATAACGTGATTCATAATCTTCAAGGTAATCATGACCAACCGAACTATCAAAACTAATACTGAGTGAGTCTTGTAATAAGGCAGGCAGTCCATCTTTACCGAGTTCGGCTTCTGATCCATCAACTACGAGGATTGCTTTACGAATTGCGTTATATAAATCGCGATCTTGACAAAACTTTTCAGTTTCTTTGACCAACCATTCTTGGTCCGTATCTTCATCGCGCTTAAGAGTATCAACTGAAGCCATTACACTTTTGTAAGACTCTTCATTCATATCTTTACGTTTGTCAAGTGTTAGTTTGAGTACCTCAACTGAAGGAGGATCTCTATATTCTTCAACGTAACTTGAATACGTTTCAAATATTTTCTTGTGGTTATTATCTTCAAAGTAATCTGTTTTTATGTACGGATATACTTTACGAAAATAATCCTCGTTAAATACGAGGTTAGATAATACGGTGTTCTCTATCATTGTTAATTCCAGTGGCTGAGTTGAATATGGCGGCTCTGTAATTGAACCGCCATACTTTTATAATAATACATTTTGTTACAAATGTCAACTAAAAATTACTCCGTTGCGTCAGCAATCGCTTCGTCAATCGCGGCGATATCATCATCACGCATGATAGCACCTGATCCTCCGACAGTAAACGCATCTTTGATATATTGACCAAAGTTTGTTTCTTCAAACATTTTTAGCCAAAACTCTTTATTATCGTTTACTTCTTTAGCTCTCATTAACTTATCAGAAATAACTTCGCCTGTTTCTGGATTGATTGCTTCATACCAACCAACTTTTGGTTTGTTGAGGTAACCACCTTTTTCAGCAACTTCCATTAAACCTGACCATTTAACAATACCGCCATCCCAAGATACTGAGATTGGAATTTTTGATTTCTCTTTAACATGTCGAGATTTCTCAATATTGATAACGAAATGATAACCTGTAATTTCAGTACCAACCTTTTCTTGGCGTCGACCGATAATCCAAATGGCATCAGCAGAGTAATAAATCCCTGTACCGCCAGATACGATAGCCTTTGGAAACAAACCAATCTCTTGGTAAGTATGGTTAACCGCAATCAGTGGAATATCTTTAAGATTAAGATGCGGTGTTACAATACGGAATAGAGATTTCAAGGCTTTTGCCCTTGACATATCAGCAACTGATTTACCGTCAAGTGCATCCTGTGTTTCTTTCTTTGATGCCAAGTTACCGACTGAGTCAATAACAATAACTACATTATCTTTCTTTTCAATTTTATCAAGCTGTTGGGAAATATCAAATTTAAGTTGCTCAACATCTGTGATTGGTGTATGTACAACTCTATCCATATCAATACCAAAGCTTTCAAAGTACGCTTGTGGCGTACCAAACTCTGCATCATAAAACAATAAGATAGCATCTTTATTACGCTTCATATAAGCACCTGCCATTAACAGAGCAAATGCCGATTTAAAGTGTTTTGATGGTCCTGCTAATACCAATAGTCCCGGTGATAAACCACCGTCAATTCTTCCTGATAAAGCAACGTTTACCATTGGAACATCTGTCGGCGCCATATCCTTTTTACCAAAAACCTTTGATTCCATTAATGGCGCTGTCATTTTAATTGTACTGTTTTTCACTAACTTGTCTAAAAGACTCATATTAACTACCTTCTACTATTGATTTAAGTTTACTCTTATAAGCCTCAATCTTACTTACGCGATCAGGCCAATAAATTGTTGATTTCTCAGAATTCTTACATAAGTTATCCAAGAACGGTGTTACCGATTTAAATAATAGTTCTAAACGATATTCAAGGTCGTCAGCCGCAAGTTTAGCATCAGTGAGTTGATCCTCAAGTGTTTGCTTCTCGCTGCTGACTTTTTGAATGGCGTCCTTGGCTTCAGCTTCTTTTTCTTGAAGCTCTTCATCAATAAAGCTGAAACCAAAGTCAAAGTCTAGAACTTCTTCGTAGACTTTATTAGCCATTTGCTAGTTCCTTAAAAATAGATAGATCATCGTCGTCATCGTCCATTGACATTCCTTGCGAAGTGCTTGCCTCAGGCATTGCTTCTTTCAAGGTTGGTTCTGGAGCTGACTTGCTAGTATTACCAAAGCTGCTCAAATCCAAATCATCATTTTCCTCAGCGGTGGCTGGCACTGCAGCTTCTTCACCTAAAGCAAGTACACGATAAAGTTTTGTTTTCAACTCTGCGTATGATTTGAAGTTCTTTGGATCTACCAACTCTTGCAACTTGTGCTGTTGGTTCCAAATACCTTCGATTACTGAGTCGTCATCAGCAATAGCCGATGGTGAGTCAAACTCAGATTTGTCATAGTTAGGATATCCTTCAAACTTACGAATTTTCAAACGGAAGTTAGCGCCTTCCCAGAAATCAAATGGATTGACTGGTCTCTCGTCTTCGAACGTTGGGTTCATCAGATCGTTTAGTTTGTCAAAAATCTTTTTACCAAATTGGTACATAAAGACTTTACCATCATTTTCAGGGTTTGCACCGTCTTTTACGACGAGGATATTTGCCACGTACTTTAGTCGACGCTTTTGTTTACGAGCTAACTCTTTATCAGACTCGAGACCAGAGTTCCACAACTTTGAGTTGTACTCGGATACTGGATCGTCTTGGTTAACGGTCGTAAGTGAGTTTTCAATATACCATAATCCTGTTGGTCCTTGAAAACCGTGGTCCCAGATGCGAACGAATGGCATTTCTTCACCTTGCGCGGCTGGCAAGAATCGAATAATAGCAAAACCGTTACCCGCTTTATCGCGCGTTGGTTTCCACATTTTACCTTCGTTGGGATCTGAATAGCTCTTAGTTTGAATTTTCTCGAGCTGTGAGTTCAATTTGTTTAGAGAAGCTGAACGATTCTTCTTAAGTGCGTTGAAATCCATTGACATGGTTATATCTCCTAATTTTGCTGTGTATAGCGTTTGTTTATATTGCGATGTATTTGTCGTTAAGCCGACCATCTATTTATATTAGAAAAAGTGTTCACGTATAATATTTTTAAACTTTTTCTGTTCGATTTCTAAGAAAGGATAGTACTTCTTAGATAATCTAATTATATCACTTGCTACGATTTTGTCAACTACTTTTTGGTCCCAATACGAAAAAATATTTGCGCAATGGGTTAAAATAGTAAACGTCTCAAGTGTTATTTGCCGTTGAATATAGAGAGTCATAATAGCTGGATGCTGTCCTTGAACAGACACAAAGTTATCTTGGTATTCGTCTCTAAGTTTATTAAGATCGTCTTTAACGACGCGTGATAATGAATCCCGTTTCTTGGTCCATTCCACATAACGATCTTCTCCGTCTTGCTCAACGATTTCCCTAATCCATATGTTTGGTTTGACTATCATGTTAGCCATTAACAATTTTTCAGGGTCTTCCTTTTGAGCGAGTTTGTGAAAAAAGAAAACATCGTTCCGAGTACGGTATGTCTCAAACGATGCTCTAATTTTTCCTCTGTACTTATGATAATCATATCCATCTGTAGTAAAATGCTTTTTCATTGCAAGGTATTTTACGTAACAGTTAAATGATTCCTCATTCGCAAAGCTCTGTGATGTCTTGATCATCTTTTATCACCATTTTCATTTTCACTGCTTCAGTCCTAACTTTTTCTTTTAGGATAGAAGACTTTTTGACTATATCGGCTACTGCCTCTATTTCCAATCCATTTTGTCGCGCGTATTCAACTAACGCATCAATATAATTAACTCCATTTGATAACATGCTTGAAATCTCGTGATGTACCTTTTCAGGCGTACGAGGGTTAATAACTTTTTCTTGGGAATTGCCTTTATCCATTCAATGATTTAACCCCACTAAGCCAGTTTTCAGCCGCGCTTTCTGCCCAATGAATTGACTTACCTTCATATAGTTCTTCTTGAATAAATTCTTCATTAATAAAAAACCGGCATCCGCTGCCATCAGTTGTACTGAAGTATTCAGCCTTAAGTGTTTTACCTGCTTTTTCCATAATAATAGTGTCGCCTGCCATTTTACTTTCCTTAATATTTGAAGTTGATTTCATTGACCCACAGTTAGAGCAGTACGTGACAGTTACCTTAAAATGATAACCGCCAATTTCTATATACTCATAACCTTGATTTATATCTACTGTATCACAACAACCGTAAAGTGTCAACCGTTAATCTCCGCAAAAAGAACATTATTTACATAATCGTCTTTGTCTTCTTCAGTAATACCCATAGCAAGTATTGACCGATGAAGGTGCGGATTTTTCTTTTGGTTAACACAATATTTGTTTAATAAAGGTGATGTATCGCGATTTGATACATAAGTCATATCTTTTAAATTATCTAAATAATAATTAACTAGATCTGATGTTACAGCAATGAATTGGTCTAATTCTTTATCAGTATTAATATTTCCAACTGCAATCATTGATTTTGAAAATATTTCTTTTGCCCAATCTGGTAGTTCTCTTGGTTTATTCCATTCTAAGTCTTTAACCTTATTAGCCATGTAATCACTATATGGATGCTCAAAGCCATGCAGCGGAGAGAAATCCATAAACGAACCAGTAATTTTCTTTGGTCCAGCAACGATGTCAAACCCTAAGATTGGCAATTCTAAACCAGCCTTAGGGAAAACATTAACGTGCATCAACCAAAGACCTTTACCATCTGCTGGTACGATAGTCTTTAAATGTGCTTTATTAACAATGGGTGAATGCCAAAACCTATCATCCCAATCTTTAAAATAAAGATCGTTCATAGCAGGCTCTTCATATTCAGTAAAGTTGTCTTGAAACTTGCCACGAATATGCGCAGCGTAATCATTCAATTTATCCCATAATGGAGTCATTTGCTTTTTCTTAATCTTCGGAGTTTTGCGAATTCATTTAACAAACGTGTTTCTCTAATTGATTTGAGTACACTTCGCCGCCGACGTGCGCTGTTACTTTTAAGCATTCGTTCAGCGCGCGGTTTTGGTTTAAGGTTAACTGTATCTAATGCGTCATCTTGCATTTTACTCTCCTTATATGTTTTGATTTATATTAGTATTTTATAACAAATAGCTAAGAATGTCAATAGTTATTTGGATAATTCGTCAAATAATTCTGATGCGAAATCAAAGCATTTCTTAGCTTCTACTTCCATACCATCGTGCAATAGTTTTCTAAATTCTTCGATAAGTACTTTTGTGTCACCTTCAAATTCATACATAATCCCTTTTCCGGGTGTCTTAGCTTTAATGATTTGTCCACCATGAAGTTCACCAAAATGCCTTACATACATATGTGCTAATAGACTATCGTTATCGTCTGCATCAGCCAATCCTTGCATGTGTGTCATACATCTGCCAACTGATTCTGGATAACTATCAATATCGTCAAATCCATAAATTTCTGATAACTCATCCATATCCTGAAGAATACGCGGAGCTCTATAAATTGCAGTAAGGTTTGGTGGAATAATTACAATGTCTTCTAATAGTCTGTATACTAAGTACTGACAATTTAAAAACTTATAATATACGAATGGGTCTATGCCACCACTAATTAGTTGCTTAGCAAATTTTCTACGTTCAGCTGCTTGGTGATGTGCCCATGTGAGTTGCTTCAATTTATTAGTCATAATATAATGCCCTCTATTTTATGGTGTACCTTTTATTTATACAAACTAAAAGAGGAGCCGAAGCCCCTCTAAAGTATTGATTTTTTATAAACTTAGAAGTTGAAACTTAAACCAACTGATGGTGTTAATTCTTCACTGTCAAAGTTATAGTTCAATTTAGTTTCTACATCGATACCTGCAACAGCAACTTCACCATTAACGCCTGCATCTTTCATTAGATCATCTTGGTCACCGCCAATATAACCAGTTAATGGTCCTACTGTAGCGTCAGCTTCAAAGCCAAGTTTTTCTGAAATTGAACCGTATGATACTGCACCACCGATACGTACATTTTCCAACATACCGTCTGTGTCTGCGCGACCTGCTACAATCCATGATTCACTGTTTAGGTTATAGTCACCTACTGCGTTGATGTTAGCAATTCCTAATGGAATACCGTAACCAGCTTGTACGTTTTGAATGTCAGTTAAATCATCCATGTTTAAGCCGGCTGCTACTGATACACCTGCGATAGTTGCTTGAATGCTTTCATCAGCAATCTTTGCTTCTTCAATAGAAGAACCGTTTTCTGTGTCAATCCAAATATTGCCTTGGTCTCCAAATGACAATTCAGTTCCACCGATTGATGTACCGATTGAATATTCGTCTAAAGCCAAATCGTTATTTGAGTCAACGACGAAAGACATAGAACCTGATGCTAAGCCAGATCCTGCAGATACGCCAAGATCAAAAGATGACGTTGCACCCCAATCTCCACCAGCACCTTCAGCAATTACTGTTTCAATTTTACCAGTTAATCCTACTGGTGCTTCGGTTACTTCCTGTGCAATCGCTGCACCGGCTACCAAAGTTAGTGCCGTTGTTAATAAGAATTTACCCATGTTACCTTTTTCCTTGTAATAGTTTTATTAAGTACCACTTTTCTGTTGCTAGGTAAGTGGACAACCCCCCTGTGATTATGCTGCTAGAGCAAATCCAGATGGTGCGAAATTTTCATTTGCATTTAGTTTAATTGATCTATACGCGATCACCCGATGAACTCCATTAAGCTATTCCGTCCGTCGATCCTTGTTCATCCCCATCAAATTTACTCTACAAAGTAAATTATCAGTTTTTACCCTACAGAGTAAATTTGGTGGAGATGCTCGGTACTGCCCCGAGGTCCGATCCGTATTCACGTCATTTCAACGTTCACTAGTTATATATAATACAGTAGAGCTAAAATGTCAATAGATTTCCATTTTAATAAAAATACTGTTACTATTTTGTTACAGCCATTATAACAACTATTATTATTGTTTAGTAGATAAATCTATTATATACGGTTTTCAAACAATGTCAATAGATATAAATAACTACATGAAGGTTTTTGAGGATAATTATGTTTTTAGTCCACTTTTATATATTTTATTGGGTAGTAGCTGCTGTCGGGTTGACGATAGGGTATCATAGATGCATATCACATAAGCAAATAAAACTGCACCCAATATTAGAAACAATAATAATTTACTTAGGTACTATGGCTAGCGCATGTTCGCCATTAAGTTGGGCAGGCGTTCATCGTATGCATCACGCATATGCTGATACTGAGTTAGACCCACATAGTCCAAAATATAAAAAATGGTATGAAGTATTGTTTTCGGCTTATAAAGTAAAGCATATACCAAGAAAGTTTGTAAAGGACCTTTATAATAATCCAAGAGTTATGTTTTTCCACAAGAACAAATTATATGTTTTCGTTATAACTTATATTGTAGCATTTTATATAAATCCAATATTTCTTGCGCATTTATTGTTATTATTACCAACATCATTTATGTTTTACGGATTACTTAATTTGGTAGCCCATGACGACGACGGCGCTGCTAATAAATGGTGGATAAATCTTTTTGCTCCACTTGAAGGAAACCACAGTGATCATCATGCAAAGAAGTAGCGACGCACATTGGGTAAAGATGAACTTTAATGTTCCTTGCTCTGATATAGAAAAAGAATATAAATTAGTCAAAGACTCATTAGTTATCCATAGACCAGAGGATGGTCATAAGGATTGGTTTGCTATGACATTATACGGCACTGCTTCTGATAATACAAATAGTCATTGGGAATATGGACGTAAAGTTAAAAAGGATATTACTGAAATTGGAAAGCAATGTCCTGCAACTATGGATTTTGTTAATTCATTACCATATGCTCGAATAGATGATGTCAGATATCTTGTTATAAAATCTGGTGGTTATATTGCTGAACATATCGATGTGCCAGAACATAACTGGCTGGATCCTCTTAATATATCTATTACATATCCAAAGGGAAGTAAGTTTGTTATGGACGGCGAGGAAATACCATATCATCCCGGTTCATCGTTTGTTTTAAACATTCACTACCCACATATGGTTGAAAATAATTCTGACGAAGACAGATTACATTTATTAATTCATGGTAAGAAAAAGAAAGAGTTTTGGAATGACATTGCTGAACTCAGAATGTAGTGTCACTAGCTTTTTTCCAGAGGATAGGCCAGACATTATAAAGCAATTATCAGAAACAGTTTATGACCACGTTAATTATGATGGTTTAGACTGGTTTCAGTTTGATTGTGTTTCTATATTACAAAATGGTGACGACATAGTAGGATTTAGTTCTATATGGCATAGACCTGAATATTATGAAAAGGGTGAGGTTAGAATATTAAATCGTTATTGGGAAAACCAAGAATTGCGTCGTATCGGTAGAGAATTAGCAAGAAGCCATATTATATCTACCGTCAAAGACCAATTGAAGTTTGCAAAAGAACTCGGATATACCTCAGCATTTATAAGTAGAGAAAAGAACCCCAGAATGCTGCGAGAGTTTATAAATAAAGTGGCAATGGCAACAGATACAATATGGAATATGCATGACAAAAAAGTACCGGTTTGTGACGGTCATGGATGTTTACAATATAAAGGATATACAAAATTATGAAAACCAGATATGAGCTGCCACCGTTTCAAAAACTTGACGCACATTTTGATGTAAACAAAATCATTGAAGTTGTTCGTAATATGCCACCAGAAAATGACGATCTAAAAGAAAAAGATGGCTATGGAGATTTGGTTGGTGGAAAAACTGCAAAGTTACAAAAAGCTTTTGGTTTAAAATTTGATACGATTGAAGATGCTTATCAATTCTTACAAGATAACGATGTAAAAGAGTCTGAGTTCCGTAATGGTTTAGGCGGCAAGCGTATGGCTTGGGATTTTAGAAACTATGTAAAGCCATTTGAAGATTATATTGTAGAAGATGGCAAGGGCAAATTTGAAGTTAATGGATCGCCATATAAACAAATTGCTTTGACTAAATATAACCCAGATGAAGAAGATCGGATCTATGAAAAGAAAATACCTAAAAGCAGACTTGACGAAAGACACTATAACTTAATGAAAGACTGGGTAAAGGGTACTTACCTAGAAGAAATACTTAAAACATTTAAAGGCGAAGTTACACGAGCAAGAATTGCTATTATGGAGCCGGGTGCTTACGTTGCCGAGCATATCGACTACAATACCGATTATTCTATTCGGTTTCATATTCCGATTACAACAAATGATGATTGTGGATTTTATTGTATAGATAAAGATGGGAGCAAAATAAATCAGACTATGGAACCGGGATCACTATGGTTTTTAAATCAAGGCATGAGGCATTCGGCTTGGAACAAAGGTACGACTACACGGTCACATATTATTATATCAGTTAATGGTCAGGAAGATTTACATGGATAAAACATGGATAAATGATTCGTTTATAAAAACTGATTATAAGGTTGACCCAATTTTTTGGGAAAATTATATAACTGGCGAATGGACTGATAGTAATAAACTATATTCAGAATATGTTAGTGATGCAACAGGTGGTAAAGAAATGAATAAGTTCTTTGTCCAAGAGATACACAATTTTAATAGACCACTTCTTAGGTTGATTAAAAAAATATGGAATACATTTGAAATAAGACCACAAGAATTCCGCTGCAACTTTTTTAGAGTATTAGAAGGTGGAGAGTTGCCAGTTCATGTTGATGTTAAGAGCCATTGCTCAGTACTGATACCTGTAACTGAAAATACTGGCGAATTATATGTTGATGATGGGAATACAAGAGACTCCATAGTATATGACACTATGACTGTACTTAATACAAAAAAACCACATGGTGTAAAATCGCCAACAAAGGAACGTATCGTCTTTCATATGGGGATACACGACATTCCATTCGGAGAACTAAAATGATTAAAAAACTAAACTTACCACAGTTGACAATGCCTTCGCCAATCCACAACGCACTAGAAATTGAATACGATAGTTCAATTATCAATTACACTGCTTGGACTCTTGCAGACGCAACATCAACTTTAGTAGACGAACAAATATTAGAAGAGATTTTAAATAACTCACACACTCGTTATCAGGAGTCAGACTCGACTAAAAATAGTAGAATTTTTACAACGGAGTCGCGTTGGAGAATATTATATATTATTGATCCTGTAGGCACAATATTACATGCTCACGATGCTGACGATAATGTTACGTCTTCTATTACAGCGGTAGCAGGAGAATGGTATCTTATTGACTCGCACGTTAAAAATTCCGTTTCTGGAATTACGGGTACACAAACCGCTATAACAATTAACCATCCAAATGATTTTACAGTGAGCGAACAAGCATGGATAGACAATCTTATTATAGAGTAATTGATACAGTTGATCTCGAAAAAATTAAGAGTGAGTTATCTCTTATTCACCATGAAACGACTTACGCACTTCAAGGTGAACGTGTTGAAGATAGTGTATTTAAACATATAGTACCTGCAACAAACCAAACTAACGCTTGGGAAAGACAAACGAAAGTAACAGCCAAAGACTTGGTTGAGTTTCATTTTGCATTGCCATATATCAACTCTTTGTTAGGAAAATACAATCTGGCATATAGTAGGGTTATGATATTGAATGGTAAAACATGTTATACTTATCACAAAGACTTTACTAAAAGAATACATATACCAATTGAAACCAACGATAATAACTTCTTTGTTATGAACGATGAAATCTTTAGGCTGCCGGCAGATGGCAGTGTTTATGAGGTAGACACAACAAACATTCACACATTTGTTAATGCTTCTACATCATCTCGAACTCATATCGTCGGCACTATGTTATGAAAACAATACTGTCTGGCTGCAGTTGGTCTAACAGAAATTATTTTCCAAGGATCCACCCCAGCTACGACACATCATATCCAAAGTGGGATGAGTTATTACAAGATTATTATGACTGGGACGTTGTTAACGTTTATGGAGATGCTCTCGGTAATGTAGAAATAATAAAGAGAGCAATAAAACAAATATATACATGTAATACTACTAGATGTATTATAGCCTTATCTCAGTGGTATAGATTTTCTACTCCCGGTGACAATCGTTTTAATCCAAACACAAACAAAAATGTTGTATGGGATAATGACGTGTCTGAAGAACAAAAAGCCAAACATCAAAAATGGACAAATAGACACGACGATTATTTTAATATTATTCCATTTGATGATAATACTAAAAAATGCCTTGTAGAAGAAACTCTATTTCAATTATATGTATTAATGGATTTATGTTCACACAAAAATATAGAACTTATTGTGTTTCAAATGATATATCCACTTGTTGAAAACAAAGATGTATATGATATGTTAGACTCTAATTACTTTAATATGATACACAAGAGAAAAGGCAATATGTTTGGTTGGCCTTTTCACTGGCAATATGGCGGTTGTTGTTTTGAAGAATTAATGCAAGGGGATTGTATGATTAGCAAACAAGATAGACACCCTAATGCAAAAGGTCACCAAGAAATATTTAGAATATTTAAAGGATTTTACAAATGAATTATTATGAATTGCCACGGTTTTTATCGGAAGAGCGTCACAACGATTTTTTAAACATGGCTGAAAGTGTTAAAGAGTGGACACCATATCAATCCACAGTATCAGGTAATCGTATGGGAATGTATTATTATCAAACAGGATTAAAATTTGCAAATCGTAATGTTGCACTCATAAAGTTAGAACCACACGACGTTATGGATTGGCATGTTGATGGTAAACGAAACGCTGCACTAAGCTATCCGCTATCTGGCCATTATGCACCCTGCTCTTTTGAGGATGAAACGTTTAGTGGTGTAATGTTGTTGAATACTCAATCTAGGCATGCTGTATTTAATAACGAACATACTAGGTATAGTATCAATATATCATTCCAAGAACCAATTAATGAAGCAATAGAAATTTTTAACGAATTATCTGAATATGAATTTACTACATCTTAACTTTAAAATAGATAAACCGCGCTTTAGAGAAGTAGCAGAGGCATGGCGAAATACCGGACGCTGGTATCAGTGGAAACAGTTTGACCAAGTAGATAAATGGTGGCAGACTTATCCGCAACAAGGTGAGGACCCTAATATAAATGAAGTAGCAGAGGCTTTGAATATTCAACAGTTTGATAATAGACCAAGGTTTTATTGGTTAGAAACTAATAACGACATACCTATACACTATGATGAAGATCATGTTACATCTATACAAATAAACTTAATGGATCAAACGCCAGTTATAGGTATTGAAGGTGTAGGCAACGTACCTTACGAAGCAATGGCAATTAACAATGGCGATATAAGACATTGGGTTGACCCAGTACCGTATGAAAGGCTGCAGATGAAATTTGTAATGAGAGAAACTTGGCAAGAAGTAATAGAGGCAATACCTAATGAATATATACAGAACTGATAGACCTTTTTCTGATGATGAACTCAGAACTATGGACATTATACATAACCCAAACGTTAAGATGTTCAAAGATCAAAACGAGCCTTCCTATGTAATTCATGATTTCATAACAGACACGGAAAGAGAACAATTACTATGTGCATGGGATTACCACTTTAATACAAATGGCGAAATAATTAACGAACATATTTATAGAATAGTATATCCAATGCTTATCAAAGAAATATCAGATATTATCAGACCAAAAATATATGAAGAGTTTGGTGAGGATACAATATTCTATTCGGATATAGCTGGCGATGATCCTATGAGTGTTGGCGATCAAATGTTTAAAGCTGTAAAGCCATATGGTTTACATACCGACGCCGTTACGCACTTAGATGGTTACAGACCATACAAAGATATTATTATACCACTAGAAATTAATGGTCCCGGCACTTATGTAACGTTCCATCAAAGGTATCGTGGACATGCAACTATGTTTATGAAGGGAAGGGAAATAGCTTCCTTTGCAAATTACCATAACGTGATTAAGCATATGAACTACTCATATTATGGAGTGGATAATATTGATGTTGGTAATAGAGACGTACATAAGTTGAAAGAAATCATGCCTAAACATATTCCTTTATCTGTATACGATGGGTTAAGTATTGAAAATATATTTCCGTGGGAACATTGCCATGCAATCGTACAAGATACATCAGTGCTGCATGCGCCAACCGAATTTGAGGGTTCTAAGATTGGTTTAACATTACATCTTATGAAGCAGGATGATAGTTATAAGAATAGTATAAAAGGACATTATACTCCTTGGAGTCCACTTACTCGACCAGTAATCCAAAGTTCTTAGAAATCATGTGAACCATTACTGTATTGTGTTCAGCCATTTCTGCTTTTAGTTTTTGTTTACTAATTTCATATTCATTTGTATTTTTATCAAACGCTTGAATTTTTTCGCTCATATGTTTAAGATGCCACGTCTGAGATAATCTTTGCACAAACACATTATTCATTTTAACTTTGTACGCCATGATTGTTTCATTGTCGTACCCAAATGATTCTTGCACTTGTGGTGGATATATGGAGTCTTCCTTTAGTTCTTTCATCATAGCAAGGGTTTCATCTATATCAGAAAAGTAATCTAACTGTTCCATAACCTTTTTACTTGCCATCATAATACCTGTATTGAAAACATAATTGTCAGGCTCAACATCTTCTTCAGATAACATTGCATGGCAGTTCCAATACTTGGCTTCTGGTGACCTAAAGTCTTTATCATAGTTTTTAAGATATAATGCATCCCAAAGTTTTACGCCAGAATTTTCAGCGTTAGCTGCATCACAACAAAGCAGATGCTCACCCATTAACCAATCAAAGGTGTTAACTTCGAATTTATCAAACCAAACATCAAAGTCCACGTACAATACTAAATCATAATAGTGCGTCATGTAATCTAAAAGATATACCTTATATAAATTGATTATATCATATTCTGACAAATCGGGAAACCTAGCACGAAACTTTTCGTATCTATCATCTCTGCCAAAGTGAATATAAGTTGCCTTTTGAGCATGTGCATATTCAAGATGGTTGTCGTACAGCTTATCTTTATATGCAGCCAGCCTTTCTTTAGTTCGCTTGCTTTTGTTTACAGGATCGTCTTTAGGTCCTCTTGGATTATCTAAGTGTTCATCGGGTATTTCAATGTAAATAGAATATATTAACTTTGTCTTATCTTGGAAGAACGTGCTAAACTTTTTACCTATGAAATGCGCAATCTCAATGTTATCCCAATCCAATGGTTGCGGGGTATCTTTGATGATCTTGTGCCATCTCTCATCCATAATCTCATAAGGAATGTCTGTACTTTCCATGATATACGAAAAAATGCTTTCGTTGTTTGGGTAGTAATACATTCTAAGAAATTTGTATTCATCATTGCTTACTCCAGAAACTCGCATATCTTGTATTCTTTTTATGATGCTAGGAAGTCTTTCAATGTATTTAATTTTCTTGATATGCTCAGACTTGGCGATCATAATACCAGTATTCATTACGTGGTTATCTTTACCATTTAATAAATCTTTTGTGATGTGGTATTTCAATGTAGGAGAACGGTTTCCGATATTTTCAAACATAACACCTTCAATGTCCTTGCTTGTAACTTCGTGTGTCTGTACTTGGATGTGAATGCCTTTACTCAAATCCAATTCATCAAACACGTTCTTTTCCGTATTGAAAACAACATCCATATCTACATACATAACTTCGTCAAACTCTTCAGCTAACTCTGCCATAATATGGTGTTTGTATATATTAGCCTTTGTAAACTCTAGTTCAGTGTCAACATTAAAGTCTTTCATCGTATTGTGATAAAACTTAAACTCAACATTGATTAGACTGTTGGCATACTCTTCTTTGTTTGAGATTAACCTATCAAAATATTCATTAATAGACTCAGTAGCGTAATAATTCATTCCCCACTGGTCGTTCTCTTTTTTTATATCGTCATATGTTGTGAAAATAACTCTCTTCATACGCCTATCACCATATAACGTGTGCATTCCTCATTAACTTGCATTTCACCCTTCCACAAAACACCAGCTAAGTCTAGCGACTCAACAAACTCATCTAGGCTATTGTGTGTATTGATATGACTTTGGATAGAATGGTAATTATTGCTTTGAAAACAAATCACAGTTTCTCGTGTCTTAGCACCAAGGATTAAACGTATATCATCTGGTTCCATATGCTCACAGCTTGTATTAATAATAAGTTGATATGCATCGGACCTAGTAAAAAAATAGTCTAAAGCATCATCAGTAATTGAATGATTGTTTTTGTAATCATCGTTGCCAGCCTGTAGTGCATATGAATATTTTAAACATAGTGGGTCTGTATCAACGTTCCATATATTAATATCGTTGTCGATCTTTTGGCGAAGCAACATTCCATTCATGCCATACCACCCGCCAAGAATAATAATATCTTGCAGTGGACACCATCTAAATTGTTTGTCTGTAAGAAAAGGTACTAGGGTGTCAACAAGCCATTGCTTGCTTTTCAACTGTGTTTCGTTGACAGAGTTCATAATGTCGTAGCTTCTATATAAATCTACGTCTTTATTGTACTGTGATTCTCTGTAAATATTTTCACATTCGTTTAATGCATTTTTATAGATTGTTTCTAGGTAGCTCATATTTCATTCCATTATACATATCAATTGGTGCATTCCTAAATTCATTAGCGACACTGTTTACTAAACCATGCTCAAAGGTATTAAACTCTAATCCTTCGTGGACTAAAAATCTATCTATACCTTTATACTTACGCATGAAGTAATCTTTGTTAGATAAGAAGTGATCCCATATGTGCGTCTGTTCTCCAGCAGTCCACGTGATCACAGAACTATTTATGTGAACATCATAAGCATGCGCGGCCATGTACAAATCGTCTTTCCAATAATCTTTAAGTATTGTTAATCCGTCCCATTTTAAAAATGTCGATGGATCTTCTTTAATATCCATATCTAAATCAAAAAATAAACACTTACCTTCTACAGGAAAGTCTGCACTAAACATTGCAAGTTTATTCCACCAAAATCTGAGTGTTGGTTTTTTAAAACATGGAATTTTTTCGATTTCAACGCCAGACGGATCTTCTGTATAACACAGGTATTGAGCCTTAGGGTAATATTCTCTAAGCTGATCTCTTAATCTATTGACATGTTCGGCAGTATACTTATCACCATGCTTTACGAATATTATATTATCTGGTTTCATAACAAATTAATAATCTTTCTAATTTCTTCATAGTGTCTCTTATAATTTTCATCACCCAATAAAGCAGTAAGCCTGTCAACTGAAGCTTGCCTGTCAACCATTTTCATTGTACTTATGCTCCAATCTTCAGTATGACTTCTGCCTGATCTATCATAAGTGTTTATGAAAACACCATATTCATTTTCCATAGCATATTCAAATAACTTGTCTATATTCAATGCGTTTATAGACATAAGAGTCGCGTTTACTGTAACTTTGCAACGTTCGCCAAATCTCTTCACATTATTATAAGTCTCTTCATAATTACCACCAATTCTAATCTGGCTATATTCTTTTGGAACAACTGTATCAACAGATATGGTTAACTTTAAATTATTTTCATTACATATTTTAAGAACTTTTTTATTAAACACACTTCCATTAGTACACACTTGAATACGCATACTAGGATTAATTTTAGCAATCATACTACATAGTTTATATAACGCTTTGTGCGAAAAAGGTTCTCCACCAACAAATCTTATTTCATCAAGGTGTGGAACAAATTCTTTAAATTCTTCTAGTAACGATTGTAAATTTTCATCATCGTCAAATGTGTTTGGGTCATAAACTTTTAAGTTTTTATCGCGTCCTAACATATGCTTTGAACTTAACTCACCCATACACATTGGACAAGCCATGTTGCAAAGATTTGATATTTCGAACTCAAAAATTCTAGGATAAGATAATGATAATGCGTGTTTAAGTCTATCGTCACCAACATTATGATCGTATTCATTGATAGGCGGCTTTATTTTAGAATTTATTCTAGCACCGCATACTTTTTGGCAACCGTCGTGTAGAGTATTTTCTAATAATGCTTCTTGATATGATTGGTTTAACTCTCCAAACCAATAATCTTTTAGGCTAACTTCATCTTTTTTCCAACGTGTTTTTTGTGTTGAAAAACAGCATGGGTGCATTTCTCCGTTTCTACGGATTCGCATATGATTAAATGGAGCATAACAAGAAACCATCTTATGTTGAGATGGTATTGTTCTATTGGATTGAAAAAAATCCCAACTCATCTGTAATCCTCTAAGTATGGTGCTAACTCATATATATCTTCATTGTTTTCACGAGCGACTAAACAAAAGTCGATCCATTGTATCATTCGTTTTTGTATTAGTTTAATATCATCATCACCTTGTACCACACTCAATACATTATTCATGCCTGATAAATGTAGGTTGTCTGTCGTATAATAAGTGTCTGACTTTTTATCCCAATCTTTTAAGTAATCAAATAGTTTGTTTCTGCCTTCTTCTATGTGGTGTTCGTCTAGGTAACATGGACTACAATATTTAGGGAATGTAACAAGGTTAGCCATGCTAATTCTATCCACGCCCTCAATAGTTTTCCAATAGTCGATAAGTTCTGGAAGGTGCATCCAATTATATACAGATACTGTTGATACAATAACTACCTTACGTCCAGAGTGTTCGTGGTATCTCTTAATGTTGTTTACTGTCTTCTTAAAGTTACCTCCACGTATCCAATCATACATTTCATGTATGCCGTCAATGCTTGCTTGAATATGTACTTCGTTTATCTGATGCAATATTTCAATAACTGTGTTAGTTACGAGTTGCATGTTTGTGCATATCTCTACCCTGCAGCCGGGATTAGTTTCGGCTAACTTTTTTAGTATCTTTATGTTATTAGGATCAGCAAAAGGTTCACCACCCTTAATAGTTAAATGCTGCAGGTGTGGAACTATATCCAATACCTTATCAACATCAGCCTTAGTCATTTTATACATTTTGGTATGGAACTTGTGGTTTTCGTTGCGCCATGTTAGACCAGACTCAACCGCCATTTTTTCATATGGCGACCACTTAGAAGAATACTTACCAGAACAAGAGACACACATTTGATTGCATATGTTACTTGTTGTGATCTCAAGAAATCTAATAGGAATAACGTCAGACGCTAAATCTTCTTCATATGTAGGAAAGCTAAATCGGTTGTATGAGTCAAACCTAGCAATACGACCTGCATCCCAATGTCTCCAACATACGTTACATTGTTTTGGAAACGACTTTTCTTTGAAGTCAGAACGAAGTTTATCATACACTTCGCCATTAAAAAACTCGGTAAGGTTATCCACATCTTTGATATGCGAAAGCGCTACGTTGTCACCTGCACAACATATAACCATTTCGCCAATAGGATTAATTGTAATCCCGGTTTCCGGAACTATACATTTCATTGTCATACTTTCATTATAAATATAGATGTATTTATAGGATATTAAAAAATGTTAACAGGCTATGAAGTCATGTTCGACGAGCATTTGCGTGTTAAACCAAAATCAACGCGCAACGTATATCGCGTTAAAAAAGATAATGTAACTTACTGTTACAAAGACCAAGCGTATTATGAATACGAAGCACTCCTACATATAAACCACGAGTCTTTGCCAGAAATAATAGATTATAACAATGGCAGACTTATAAAAGAATGGGTTGAAGGTGAACCACTCGACTGTGTTCATATCACACCAACTAAAGAACTTATAAGAAAATTCACAAAATACACTAAAGAATTATTTGATATTGTTCATAGCAGTAATTATATTTTATTAGACTATACTCTTAAAAACATAGCTTATAACGAAGGCCAGTTTAGGTATTTTGATTTTGATGCTTCAGTGCGTTTTGATGTAATTCTCACACCTTTGTTAGGATCAGGTAGACATTTTAGTAGACCATATGAAAGTTTACTAGCTAACGTACACTATACAGATGATTACTTTGCGTATGCCTGTGTAATATATACTTGCATGATAGGTAGTGTACCATATTTAAATGATGAGAAAAATTCAGAGTTAGCCAAGAAAAATTATCAAACAACTTACAAAAATATAGTACCAAAATTTACGACAAAACTTTTAGAAACAGGATTGAGCAAAAAGGAAGTAGACTTTATCATAGCGTGTCTTAATCCTTTTCAAACCAATAGACCTACAAGTTTTTTATAAGAGATCGTTGTAAATCGCCATTGCTGATGTAATACGAGTTGACTTACGTATAGAAGACTTAATTGATTTGTCAGATTTTTTAACCACGTCTTGTTCTAATGCCCAAAGTTTAAACTTAAAGAGTTCTTCTTTGCTTTCGTTATTGTCGCGAATAAAGTCATACACTGCGTGGTCAACTTTGTTTGTTTTTACTTTAACATCTTGGTCAAGGCTTAATAGTTGATTTTCTTTTTCTTGTGTCTGTTGGTCTAGCTCAGCTGTTTGCTTTTCGAGAATTTCTTTACGTTCCATAAGGAAACGCATTCCTAGCATTTCCTCTGCCAAGGCTTGCGCTTGCGCATTAACTAATTCACCAAATTCACGAGCGCTTTCTCTTTTAAATTCTGAAGTAGTTTCAACAAGCTTTTCTGGATCCCAACCTTCTGAAACTAACGCATTATAATCTGCATTGTCTCCTACTTCAACCATGTAATTAACTTTTTCGTTATTAGGATTTGTATATACAACTTCAATTAAGCTGTAGTTTTCATCCATGTAATACGCCGCGTCAACCGCGCCACTAAATTCTGCCATAATATAAATCCTTAGTTAGTTAATGTTGCTTTTAATGTATAAGAGTTGATTGTTGTGGGAGTACCATTAGGAAACTCTTGTGTTCGATAATCAGACGTACTTACAAATCTTTGTGTATAACCAGAAGCTGATGAACCACTTAATCTTGTATCAGCCATTACTGAACCCATAGTATTACCAGATCCATTTAAGTTATATCTTAAAACTGAATCAAAACCCGCTATGCCTGTTCCGTTCACTGCAGCGTTTTGTATCATTGGTCCAAATATATCGTCAAACATAGATAAAGACATTTCTCTTATATCGCTATTTGCGTAACTCCAATATACTGGCATAAAGCTAGGCGTGTTGGCTGCCGGAGTAACTTTATGTAAATAATAATTACTAACAGTCGTAGGTTGGTCCTGAGTTTCACCAATGCCTCCCGCAGTGTACGCGGCAGCATTTGCTCTAGTATCAATGAATACCGGTGTTGATGATATTAGTGTTGAACCGGAAACACTGCTTGATGAAGATATATGATACATGCCACCCGAGTTGGCATCTACTGTTCCGTTTTGAATAATTGCCATTGCTGGTGCAATAAAGAATTCGTAGCAATCAGCCAAGTCCATAGACTGAAGATCGCCAGCAGTTGGAGTCATAAGCAATGGAAACCTATGCAAGTCTGTATCAGTAGGTAATGCAGGAGGAGAACCGCTTACTGATTGGCTAATACGAGCGTATGTACCGCCTGCGACGGTGGATATGTCAGGTGTATTGCCTGAGGTAGCAAAGCCACCTTGAGCTGCAGTTGTAGATGTACTTGCACCAGCCTGCATTCTTGTGTCAGAACCTATCGTACCTAAATTTCCACCAGAATTAACTACCGATAAATTAACGGTGGTATTTAAAGAATACAAATAAGCAATTCTTCGTAATACCTGACCTTCATACGGGTCAAAGGCTGGGTTTGGCATATCAAGGCCAACGCCAGCTCCCGTTAAATCACCTTGTAATATCCAACCTGCCATTACGCTGGCAAGCCGTAAATTCTAAAAGTTTCATTACCAGCTGAGTCACGTATAATAAGTTTGTGGTCAACAGCTTTAATGAAATCAATAATTGTGGTTTGGGTAACTGTATCCATCGTTGCGATGTTTTGCATTTGTAATGCGTTATCTATGACAGTTGTCGTCGATACTTTAATGGCCATGTTCATCTCCTTTGCTAAATTGACTAGGCATTACAGTTATTTATAATAAATAAAAGTATTGAAGTCTTTGTAATGCGCATATAAATTTAATGGAGAATAACATGGCAGACAAGACAACTATCGATGCAGAAGCAGCGGCAGCTATTGACGTGAACGGAGACGGTCATATCTCAGCTGAAGAAATGGCAATGCATTTAGAATTCAAACGCAAAGCATTAGAGGATAAAGACGCTCAGCGTGACGCTATCCGTAAAATGGCTTGGTTTTCACTTATTGGATTATTAGTATATCCATTAGCAATCATTTTAACTTCTTGGTTAAACTTAGACACAGCGGCTGGATTAGTTGCTGATATTGCACCAACATACTTTGCATCAATTGCGGTATTGGTTTCAGCATTCTTTGCTGCTGATGCAGTAGGCAAAAAATAAAACAAAAATAGGGAGGCTAAATTAATAACCTCCCTATTACTCGGGTCTTCTATGTGATCTTTAGGCTGTGTGTTACACCTCTCCTAGGCTGATCCTGCCAATTGGTCAGGGTAGCTGGACTTGAACCAACGACCTTCGCATTCCAAGTGCGACACTCTACCATACTGAGCTACACCCTGTTAAACTATATTAATCTGCGCCTTGGTTCTTTGACGATATTGTCTGGCAAAGTTTAGGTCCGGTTCCCTCATTTGCAAGACGCAGGTTAATATAGTTTTCGTGGGAGAGACTTTCTGCAGTGCCTCTCCCCTTATCTACAATCTCGTTAGTAGCAAACGTCCGGGTTTCCTTCGGTACCGGCGATTATACCCACCTAACAAAACCTTGTACATTGGCTGTTAGGCTTTTCATTGGCCGATATTAGTCTTTACTCTCTAATACCCGCCTCTGAATTATGCTCGAGTGTACTTTACGTTCCACTCGTCTTTGTCGGACCACGTTCCTCGGCTTTCAAAAAACTTTCCTACAATCCCAGGAAATGTTTCTAATAGACGATCCTTTGGCATTAACATTTGATATTCAATTAACTCTTTCGAGTATACTGGTGTGGAAGAGCCAAGTTCCCATACTTCGCCAGTTTTAACATTTTCCATCAAAATATTTTTTGCTTCAATAGCATACTGACCTTGGTCTAGTGTTTTAAACACTGCCTTTGCACGATTGTTTGGCTTATGTGTTAGTGTGCTTCCAACGTCACTTGCTTTAATTACTGTTTTCATAATATAGAGTTCCTTTATTTATATTTCCATCATAGCGAATTTAGCAGCAATGCGAAATTCTTTTTTAGTTGCCTGAGAAAAATCAAAACCTTCAATTTCCATTTGCTCTTCAATGTTAAGTGCAACTTTGTCTGAGCATTTACAAACTTTCATAATGTCTTTAATTACGATACGCATTTTGATTCTCTTTCCATTTGTTTATATAATCAATATAACTGATTCTAAGGAGAATGTCAATAGTTAATTTTGATATATTGAAGTTTTGATAAATTCAATGTCTGTATTTACTCCCAAGACTTGAGAAGCCAATTCATCAAGATGGTCAAAATTATCAGATTGAAATAGGTAAAGTGGATTACCACCAGCAGGACCATTAGCTTGTAATAGAGTTGCCGAACACCCGTGATCTTTTGCGAATTGCTGAACCTCTTCGTTAGTTGGTTCGTGAGATATGTCAAGCTCGATATTGTAAGTTGTCATAGTATTTTCCTTTGTTTATTTAATTCTAATATAACTGATTCTAAAGAGAATGTCAATAGTTAAATTAGGCTGCTAATTTTGGAAAATACGCAAAAGCTACAAAACCTGTTGGAGCAACAACAACCATTGTACCTTCGTCGTCAACAATTATATCACCTATTGATACGGATGCCATACGTGAAAATCTTTCGATGTTTGACTCTGGACCAATGTTACCAATTTCAAAAACTTGGTTAAAGTCTTCAGCAGTAATAGTTGAAACATGTGTGTAATACTCTTCAGCAAAAGCATCACCGGCTAAGTTACCGATGTTAGTTCCTCTTAAATCCATTGACATTTTCATCTTTGCTGAATATGCAGGTACTGTTTTACCAGCATTAACCGCATCAACGATTTCGTTTGTCATTTGGATTTGATATAGTTTAAACTTTTTCATAACATATTCCTTTATTTGTTGATTCTAATTTACCATATTAGAACAGGAATGTCAATAGTTAATTTAAGTTTATTTTAATTATATTCGTCTTCAGCAACTTGGTTTTTACCAGATTCACCAGTTACAATCATTTCACCTTCTTCGTTTTCACCATATGTAGGGTATGTATGTACAACGTCTTCCGCAGTAATTAATGAATTTATATTAATTGTAAATCCAGAAGCCCCGCGATCGGTTATATAAACGTGTCCATTGTCGCCGTCAGTATCTGTTGCATCGTATACGCCTTCGCCTGATGCATTCATATGTACGTAAACTGCTGACGCTAAAATAGTACCAGTACTTAAGTTGTCAACCATTTCTTGTAATTCTGCTAACGTAAAGTTATCCATTCTTTTTCGCCTTCTTTTCCATAATTTTTACTGCTTTGTCGTATGCTTCTTTTGATACAACACCTTCGCTCAATAAACGTTTTCTATTCGCCTCGTGTCCTGCTTGTGTATCTTCTTTAGATCCACCCATATAAGGAACGCAGTGTCCAGTTTCTGCCATGATATCGGTAATCATTCTACCATCTTCAGCAATAAAATCGCCAAGGATACGTCCAAATTTACCTTTCATATCCTCACCATTACGCGCAATTTGTGTTTTAAGAATACATTGTTTACCTAATAATTTCTTTAACTGTTCTTTGGCTGCTAGACCAAAAACCTTTTCGACTTTATCTGATGTTCTCGATTCTGGTGTATCAATACCCATAATTCGCACTCTTTCATCAGCTAAAACCACGCCGAAGCCCAATTCAATATCACAGTCTACTGTGTCGCCGTCGACTACTCTATTAATGTTTGCTCTATACTCGTACATAATTGTTACACTCCCAATTCGATTTCATTTAAATTCTCTGTTGAATACGCTAATATTTATAAATAAAAGGAATAGCAAAATTTGGCTGCGCGGTTGTGCCTTAATCGCATGTATTAATTTGGAGAAAGATTATGTTTGTTAAAAAAGCAATGGTATGGTTATACGCAATATGTTTGATCGCGATTTTCATTACTATGGGAACGATAGCTTCAGCAGAAGATGTTGAATGTCCAACAGGTTACGTATGTACAAAATCAGGTACTGACAGTAATATCAATTCTACTGGTACGATGGAAACTACAATTAACCAACCACCTCCTACAGCAATCTCCCCACAATTTTCAGCAGGCAATAATACGGACTTATGTACTATCGGCGTATCAGCTGCGGTTCAAACGCAGATCCTAGGTATTTCTGGTGGTGGTACATTCACTGAAGAAAATTGTCAGAGATTAAAGAATGCAAAAACATTATATGATATGGGAATGAAGGTGGCAGCGGTATCCGTGATGTGTCAGGATACTGGTGTTTTTGACGCAATGATGCAAGCCGGAACACCCTGCCCGTACGATGGACAAATTGGTGAGGCTGCCAAACTTGGTTGGGAAACTCACGTAGCAGAAACTAAAAAAGAACTTAAATTAATGGGACCTATAGATGCAGAAAAAGTTGCTCCTGCTGTTGGCGCTGGCATTCTGGCCTTCTTACTCTTCCTCTGAGGAGACTAAGAGCATTGCGCCATATTATGGTTATACTGGAAATGCAGTAGCAGACCAAGCTTTACAATGGTCTATGCCTGACCTTTTGCCACAAGGGGTTCCTGGGATTGATATACAAAACGTAATATACCGCTATACGATACAAAAAGAAACTGGCGAATGGGTAACCGTTTATGTTCAGAATGAAAGAATAGATGGAAATGGATATATATTTAGAGAAAGAGATGATTGGAAGCCGGGTTCTATATCCGGTATGGAAATTAGTAAAGCTGTTCCTGTAGGTAATATACCAAGAGAACTATGGGGAATGGGAAGTATTGAAGTAGTTGGAGAAGGTAAGGTTGAAGGCGCAAGTGTTGTTTATACATATAAAGTTACACCGTGTTATGATCCGCAATATGATCCAAACTGCCCAGGATATAAAAAGCCAGTTCCTGAAATAATAGAATATGATTTAGACGATATATACGACGTGACAAAAGATGGAGATGTTGAACTCAACGATCAAGCAGAGGTCCAAGAAGACGCTGATGATTTAGAGGATGCTGATAGTAGAAAAGAAGCTGAGATGAAAGAGGATAAGAGATCAAAAATGAGATTGGAAGATGCAATGGCTGCGGGAGAAACCGCAACTTACTTTGCTGAAAATCAACGAATTAGTATAATGAATGACATTGCGCAAGCTGCATTGAATAGATCTTATCTTAACGTAACTATACCGGGTGGTACATATAACGAAGTTATTAATATACCCGATGGTAAAATGCCTGATGCAAATAGCGGCGCACGGGTTGGTCTCGCACAGCAATTATTACACCAACAAATGGTTGGTATGCAATATAATTTAAACAATTAATTAGGAGACAAAAAATGTTAAGTAAAAAGATTTTTGGATTAGGTGCGATAGCAGCTATGACAATTTCCTCAACAATGGTCTTAGCTAACGACACGCCTATTAACGGAACAGTACAATCACGTTGTGTTATTCAAACAGATACTGCAGGTACATATGGTAACCCTAATGCGTATACTCTTACTACAACACCATCAGACGGTGGTGAATTAGCAGTAATTCGTTTTGATGTTTCATTGGCTGATGCGTACTATGCCCAAATCACTGCGCCAAGCAGTTTTTCATCAGCACCAAGTTTACCTGATGTTGTAACATGGACTGGTGATACAGTTGTGCAAACAGTGTCAGACTCTACAGGTATGAGTGCTTATGAAACTAACAAGGTTGAAATTGGAATGATGGATCGCTACGATCTAACAGCGACAGGATCAACTTGGTTTAAGACTTCATCATCAGCAGTTATGGGTGGTAACAAAGCCTTCGCTGGTGGTAATTATACGGCTATCGTTGTAGCGGAGTGTATCGCTCAATGAAATGGTGGGAGCAGTAGTTCAAGTTCATCTGGTGCAAGTTGTAGAAGATGGCCTGGGTGTCCATAACTGGAGCTCTTAAATAAAGGTGGAAAAGATTATGAAAAAAAGATTGATATTCGTTATAAGTATAGTTTTGATTACAATATCCGCTGCAGCCTCGTCTCACGAAATGGTTCCAACTTATCCTAAGATTAGTGGTTCCTATATAGACGGGCTGCAGAAGACTACCATGACTATGTTTAATAAAAGAGCAGACGTTGAATATTATGAAATAGGTGTATTCACTGAAGATTGGAAACCTATTCCATTTGTTTCGCAATATAAAGTTTGGAAGATACCTTATTTAAGTACTGTTTCGTTTGATATTTTTATAAGAGACCAAGACGCAAAAATAGTAACATATATTTGTTCTCAGTCTAAACTTAAAAAAGACAATACGATACGTACTGCGGTAAGTTCAAGAATTTGTTCTAGAGTGAAAAAGGTTGGTGAATAATGAAACGTATTATAACATGTATATTGTTGATGCCATGCATGGCGAATGCTGATAGTAGTTCTATAGGATTATCGCTCCCAGGGATGGGTGCCACGTATGGTCAAGATAGTATTAGTACTGGAGATTTAGATTGTAAAAACTCTATTGGTGGTGCAACGAATTTTGAGTTTGGCGTTACTGGAGTTATTGATAATTATTCAAGCCCCTTTAGTGGCAGCGGAACTGATACAAAAGATGTTGGTGTATATGCACGAATTACTATACCACTTGATAAACCAAAAGAAAGAATTAATTGCAATTCATTATATCAATTAGAATTGCGTAAAAAGAGATTAGAAGTTTTAAAACTACAACAAGAATTAGAACAACTAAGAAAATTAAACGAGTCCGGCAATTCTGGATTTGAAAACTAAGGAGAGCAACATGGCCGACAAAGACTTAGGCGAAGGCATTGAGAATTTTGAAGCTGAGGTAGAGAATTTAAAAAATACCAAGATGAAATTCTTAGGTATTACTATGACTCCCACAACGATCGGTATGTTGTTCGCTTTAATCAGTTCTATTTTAGGTGGACTATACGGCGCTTTCCAAGTGTATGATGATTACATGGGCATGAAAGAGATTGTGCGAAATATTGATGTTGATGTTATTGAAACAAGAAATCAAGAAATAGAAGCATCACTAGCAAATGTTAATAAAGAAATTACTATTCAGTTAACTGCAATTCAAAAACAAATTGATGATGCTGAAAAACGAAATAGAGAAGGCAAAGTTGATACTCGAGACCAAATGAATAATTTGGACGCGCAAGTTAGAAGAGTTGAAAAATTAGTACGAGATTTAGAAGCAGACGTAAGACAAATAATTCAAAATGCTGAAGAACGTTTTGATAATAAACGTGATGCATTACAAAACCAATACGACAATAAAGCAAACAACCTTAGAGATTCCAACGACAGTCGTATGACTGATTTGGAAGGTAAGGTTGAACGCGATAACGAAGCTTTAAGATCATCAATCAAAAGAGAAATGACTGAACTCGAAACAACATTAATGAATAAATTACAGAGAGCATTAGACAACCCGTTAGCAAACTAGGAGAAACATATGCAAGGACCATCAAGAACATGTCAAACGTGCGGACATAAATGTCATTGTTATAGACCAGATTGTGATGAATGCCACAACGATGTTTGTACTAAATGTAAATGTAAAGAAACAGAAACAGACGCACGATCATGGGATGGATACTTAAAATGAAATGGTTTTTATTAGTACTAGGAGTTGTAATGGGAGCTATTGTCTGCCATGTATACCAAGAAACTGTAATGAAGAGTAAAAATTACTGGGAAAACGTTGGACCTATTATGGATGAGCGCTTAAACCCAACTCATTACAATAACGATAAGGTAGATTAATGTTTAGTAAAAAATGTAAAGCTCATCTAGAAGATGTTGGTGAAACTGGTTTAGAACATGCAAAAGGCGCGGTAAAAGCTGCTATTAAATTACAAGGATTAGTTCCTATATTATTAATACATGCAATTGCACCTCGTCTGTTTATAAACACTGCAACTAAAACAATGCAAGACATTCTAAAGGATAGACAAAATGGAAAATAAATGTTCATTAATGGCGCAATGCGCACAAATAGCATATATGGATGGAAAAGAAGCCAAGGCTGCATATAAAAAAGTTGGTTACACTTCGCACAAATTTATTGAAAACGATGGAGCTCAAGTTCATATCGTTTCAAATAAAAGCGAAATAGTATTATGTTTCCGAGGTACTGAGCCTTCTGAGTTTTCTGATATTAAAGCAGACTTAAATGCTTTACCAGATAAAGCAGCAAATGGCTATGGATATGTTCATAATGGTTTCCAAACAGAAATTGAAAAAATCTGGGATGAAATTAGAACAGCCATGGCAAAAATGAAATTAGAAGGAAAGATGTTTTATATAACTGGGCATTCACTTGGTGGAGCAATGGCTACTATTGCAGCGAGCCGACTGCCTGACGTATGTGATGCGTTATATACATATGGATCTCCAAGAGCAGGAACACGAAAATTTGTTAAAAGCTTTAATCATATTCCTCACTATCGGCATGTCAACAATAATGATATCGTACCAAAAGTACCGTTCGCATTCCTCGGGTATAGACATACTACCGCTCCGCGTTATATCAATTACTACGGAAAAATTAGAAAAGCTTCCAAATGGCAACGAGTTAAAGACCAATGGAGAGGTCGTTGGAGGGCACTGAAAAAAGGAATGCCTTTTGATGGAGCATACGATCATGGTATGAACCATTATTGTAAATATACAAAGGGAAATGAATAATGTGGGAAATGTTATCTAATATGGCAGGAGATCGTTTATGGATCTATACTGCGATAGGCGGGTCTATTATTGGACTCGCGTTTTCGACATGGTTCAGCACCACGCGAATGGCTTTATGGTTATACGCTCGATTTGATAGAGGAATGGATTTCTTGGTTGAACGTTGGGGTTGGACATGGTTAGAGCAGCCGGAAAATGCTTGGCGTAAAAAGTATCCAAAAATCACTCAAAAGATTGACGATATGGAAATGCGTCTAAAACACTTAGAAACCAAATCTAATACTAAGATTATTAGACAGAAGGGAACAAAAAAATGAGCTGGATTAAAAACAGACTAAAAGAAAGAACCACATGGGACGGCGGAGTGTGTATTGCGCTTGGTCTTATGATTTTATTTATGGCACCATTGGCTAAAATTGCAGCAGGCGTTGCGATTGCTTGGGGTGCTTGGACTATGTGGAAATCTGAATGATTTTAAATGTCACTGATAGAGCAAAAGACTATTTAAAGAAAGTCGGTAAGCCAAATGTATCACTTAATGTAAAAGGTGGTGGCTGTTCTGGATTTCAGTATGAGTGGGGAGTTACCGATAAGGAAGCGACCGTTGATAACTTATGGCTTGACCCAATGGCAGAAATGTTTGTTTTTGGATGTACAGTTGATTACATCGAGGAACTTGGCGGATCTTATTTGAAGGTGGTAAACCCTAACGCAACTGCATCATGTGGTTGTGGCGAAAGCTTCGCTGTTTAAAAAGTATGGCTCCCATTGGGAGTCGTACACTAAGCTAGATTATATTGGTCTAGGCACATATCATCAAGTGTTTTAGTAAGCTCACACAATTCCGATAAATTATCAACAATACATGAAGTTGCATCACCTGCTCTTCTATCTGTTAAAACCTTTTTAAGTTTTTTACCAGTAACTCTTTCCATTGAATCAATTACATCTAATACCGAATACCCTTGCGCAGAACCAAGGCATTCATATGGTGTATTTGTTGGACCGGTTTCTACTGCTTTTACGATAGCGCTACAAAGATCACTAACATGTATATAATCACGTATGCAAGTCCCATCACGAGTAGGGTAGTCTGTGCCAAAGATTTTAATATCGGGTAATTGTCCGTGAGCAACCAAACTAGCCACGCGAATAAGATGACTTGGAACACCGAGCTGCCGTAATGTCCCATTAGTGCCAGAAACATTATAAAAGCGAAAAATAGTGTGCCCATTGGCTTTCTCCTTAATTATATCCTCAGCTGCTACTTTGCTACGAGCATATGGCGATGCCATTTCAAATGCCGAGCTAGTACTGGCGAATATAAAGTTTGGTGTTTTAACTTTTTTAAGTAAATGGTCAGTACCCATTGCATTTACTCTATAATATTCAGATGGCTCTTTAAGACTTTGTGGTACTATACTTCTACCAGCAAGATGAACAACGGCATCAAACTTTTGTTCATTATACATTATGTTTGTAATGTCTACCTTTTCAAACAAGTCAATAAAAGATACGTCGTTATACTCACCATGGAAATTAATATCCCAGCCTTCAACATAGTGTCCATTTTGTTTCAGTTTGTAACAAACATGTGATCCGATATAACCCGTTGCGCCTGTAACTAAAACTTTCATTATAAATAACCTTGTATGAAAAATGTATTTATTATAATTACGACACTATTATTTTTGTCAGGATGTGTAGGTGAGAATGTTCCTATACAACACGTACACATCCCTACTAAACATACATTAACTCACAAAGCCTTTGCATACCATAAACTCGAAGAAGTAAAAGATCGTAATATTATTTACCAATTACTTGGTGTAGATCCTGTAACAACTGAGTGGTGTGCAGCGTTTGTCAATATGATTTTAGAGCAAAACGGACACCCTACTTCTTCTGAAGTAAGCCAATATCCGTTAATGGCTCGTTCGTTTTTAGAGTGGGGAAACCCAGTTAATAAACCTCAGCAAGGCGATGTAGTCATTTTTACACGTGGGAATAGTGGGTGGCAAGGGCATGTCGGATTCTATGTAAGTACCAAGATTGTGAATGGCCAACCACATTATTCCGTGCTCGGAGGGAATCAAGACGACGCCGTTTCTATTAAACAGTACCCAGTATCAAATTTAATTGGCATTCGTCGTTCTCCTGTATTGGTACCCGCGGCCGGACTCGAACCGGCAAAACTTTGATTTTAAGTCAAATATGTATACCAATTCCATCACGCGGGCTAACAGTCTCTATGTAGACTGAAGGTTTATGCAAACTGCTTGTTGTCCGGGTTTAAAATACCCAGCGCCTTTTCCAACTTCATCAGCCAATGCTTCTCTACCTCTAAAGCATTCAGTCATTGAAGTATATACGTCATATGTTTCTACGTATGGTGTTGAGTCATAAAAATATATAAAGACTAATACCCACATTTTGTTTCCTATTATTTGGCTGGAACGATAGGACTCGAACCTATACTCTGCGCTACCAAAAAGCGATGCATTACCATTATGCTACGTTCCATTATTGATTTGGTGATTCCTGTAGGACTCGAACCTACGACCTAGTGCTTAGAAGGCACTTGCTCTAATCCGGCTGAGCTAAGGAACCTATGCTGCTTTTACTTTAGCTTTCAAAACTTCAGCAACCTCATTGGCTGCCTCTAATGTTTCAAACTTTAAGTCAACTACTTTTGACTCTCTAAAGTTATCGTTTGTTGGTCCAACCATTATAATATGCTGAACCACACTCTTGTTGCGAAGTAATATGTATGGCATTTATTTGTCTATTTCCTTTTGTATTATCATGTAAGGAATTGATCCTACTGTAATATATATTGTCCAAAAGATAATGTTATAGATTAATATTTCCATTAACGTTGAAACCTTAGAGCGTATTCTTGTCCACCAGATCGGAAGTGAATAATAGAATGACTATATACTTCGCGTTCTTTGTTAACATATGTAGTGCGCGTTCCACATTGACGTTCGGTTTCATATCCAACAATGCGTTGCTCTGTTCGAGTTTGACCTTCATTCGCGCCAATAACTCCTCCTAAGACCGCACCGGCGGCTGCCCCTCCATCATCTCCGGTTACCCCTTTGCCAAGGATACCTCCGAGGATCATACCGAGTAAGGCGCCACCACCTGCATCACCTTGTGTAGTCACAGATGAGTAGATAGGTACTTTAACGTTTTCACAGACCTCTTGTGTACTTGGTACTGATGTTACTATGGTCTTATTGTAATCAACAACTCGCACTTTGCTTGGTTGTTCAGCCATAGATATGGTAGGCGCCGCCAGTGCGGTCACTAGAACTAGTGAAGCAATTGCCGCACTAGTATTCTTTAAACTATTATTCATAAGGTTGTTCTCCATATGTAGTTTCTAAATCAACGATTGGTTCTGACCCTTCAGCTTCTAAAATAAGGTCAAGTTCATTACCTTCCCAAACGGAAGTTTTGTTATCCCAATATTTATCTGTTAAATCAGTTAACGACATAGAGAAGCTATCCTCAATGTTATCTATACCCCAGTCTCTAATATCAGAGATTAGCATATCTTCAAAAGATGGTGAGTAATCAATATTCATTATAAAACCTTCCGTGCATACTTAATAACTTGAATATCTACAGGTAGTAGATTTTTCATTGAGCCTGTTTCAGCCATTTCCTCACCGATACGTGAGAAAGCATTTAGAATTTCTAAAGGTACATTCATATTCAATCCATCTTCCGAAAAACTCATCATCTTACGACCAAATGCAGCGATACGTCTTTGTCTTGCAGTTTGCTCGAAGAATGTTAGATTAATTGAAGCCATATTGATTCTCTTTCTGTTTGTTTATTTAATTAATATAACTGATTCTATAAAGAATGTCAACAGTTAATTTACACAAATCCTAAAAAAGCTGCACCTAAACAACCTGCGATAACACCAACTAGGGCCCAAGCAAGCATACCAAGTTCTCCTTCAGGAGTTTTAGTATCACTAATGAATTGTGCTCCAATTAACATTCCAAGAGTTGACCCTATAATTATCGTTGCAAAAAACATGTGTAATTCCTTTATTTGTTGATTCTAATATAACTGATTCTATATCAAATGTCAATAGTTAAAGTGCAATTAAATTAGTAAATCTTGTCACTAACGGAATTGCATTTGAAAAAGCTTCTTCTTCCCACCAACGATCTGCATATGGCATATCAACGTTTTCGTCTAGTAAACGTCCAAGGTTTTGAGTCATATATTGTTTGACATGGATCATTTCGTGAGCAATCGTTGTAAACATATGACCAAGATCTCTATTGTCTTTTACTAATATAGTAAACTTACCATCAGGCTCGTCAAAGCACATACCATTGTTTCCAACTAAATCATGTGCCTCAACAGAAACTTTTCTTGGTAATATTCCATACTCTTTGCATATCCATTTAACGAACCGAGCTGCAAGATCATTTAGAGCAGAGTCTTCAGAAATGTATACGTCAATAATCATCTAAGTCTTTTCTTTAGTATTTCAGTTGAAAAAATTGCCCACATGGCAGCTTCAGTTTCATATGCTTCACGTTCCCACGGTAAATCCCAATAGTTATCTCCTTTAATTGGTTTACCAAACCAACGCGACGGTTTCTTTCCTACGCCAGAAATAAGTTCGCCTTTAATATATTGTTTGGCATGTACCATTTCGTGGAATAGAGTTTTACATATTTCAGTTCTACTTAATGTTGGTTTAATACCTATGGTAATACCTTCCTCATTGTAATTACAGTAACCACACTCTTCGTCAAAGTCGTCCTCAAAGTCAATCTCAATTGTTTCATCAATCTCTAAAAAGTCGGCTGCAAATACTACCATCTTATCCATTAAAGGATTTGATACTTTTTTTGGTTTACCGTAGGTTGAGTAATACATTAGTTCTTTTCAATCAGTATGTCAAGTTTTGACTCAATAGAATCTAATCTGTCTAAGACAAGGTCAAATGATTCTTCTAATGTTAACTCAGGTTGAACTGGGTTTTGTGTTAAACCAGTTACAAAGTCCATATCCATTTCCATGGGTTCTTCGGCAAGTGGTTTTTTAAACATATTAAACATATTACTCAATTCCTTCTAAATCTAAAATAAACTGTTTCTTTGGCGTTGTATTTGTCCAGTAACGAACATCCTTTTCAGCCTTTGCGATTTCTTTAGCAAGTTCTTTGACCATCTCGTCAGTCAAACTCATAATGTTAATACGAAGCAGCCGGTCTACATCGGCATCAGTTGCTTCAGTGTTAGCTAGGATTTGTACGCCAACAGCTTTTTTCTTTTGGTTTTTAAACTTAATCTTATCATCAAGAACAGCTTGAATAAACTGCATTTTAATTTTTAACCAACGAATTTCCTCGGCAGCTTCAACCAATCGCAATTCAATTCTCTTTTGTAATACACCAATACGGAATTCACAAAAGTCTTTAATTAAATCACGTTCATCTTCGTACTCACGTAGTCTACCATTCTCATCAATTACCGTAAGGTTTTCAGATAACGGTTTAGTCAGTTTAAACTTACGAATAATACGTTCATCTGTCCAAGCATTTGCTGAAGCCAGTTTTAACTTGATTTCAAACTTAAAACCTTGCTTATCGCATTTGTCCTCATAAGAGACGATATCGTTGTCATCTTCCAATCTATTCAATACTTTAACGTATGACTCACGATCATACCCATATGGTACTTCAGTAATGGTTAGTACTGTCTTACTGTTACGTACAAAGGTGCCATTCACAATAAAGCGTTTGTTTTCAATATCATACGTGACAGAACCACCAAATTCAGGGAATGACACTGGAAGCCTGTTCGCTATATTACCGTTCAGCAAATATTCACGAACTGCACGAGAGAGATCATTAGGGGACCGTGGAAGGATGTTGGTAGCAAATCCAGTAGCAATACCCTTAGTTCCGTTAGCCAATACTAGAGGGATTACTGGTAGATAGTATGAAGGAGGCTCATGCTCAGGATCATCGTGTACTGGTGATAGATCCATATCTTTAACGTATTTTTCAAAGTTATTATGAACTCGAGTATAAACATAACGTGCAGCTCCGGGTTCCTGTACTAATCGAGTACCAAAAGAACCTCTACCTTCAACCAAACAAACATTGTTGTTCCATGTAGCTGCCATAAGTTGACCGGCACCTGCAGCCGATGCTTCACCGTGGTTATATCCATAATCTGAAATGATACCAGCAACTGCTGATACCTTTTTAAAATCTCTTTTGGAATTCAATAGAGAACTATAAAGATAAAAACGTTGAACTGGTTTTAAACCATCAATCATATTTGGAATGGCACGTGATTCAACCGTGTACATGGCAAATGAAAGCCATTCGTTTTTAGCTACGTGGCTGATTGGATAATCATTAGTATTAACGTCATCCTTAGTAAATTCTAATATACTCATAAAGTATTGTCCTTTTTGATTCTATAGTATTCTATCACACTTTTAACGTAATGTCAATAAACATTATGCAAACATATATTCTTTGCGTAAAGAACTATCTTTCCCAAACATCATTTGGAATATGGAAGCATCATCAACTGTTACAGTATCATATTGTGGTTTATTAATAATCACGTCATATTCTTCTTCGGTAAGTGATCCGAGACCTTTAATGTAACGATGTTTCCAACCTGCTTGATTGTCAGTCTTAAACTTAGATGCTGTTTCATAGTTATAAAACCACTCGACTTTATCACCTTTAGATGAAATCATAATTGGTGTACGAGTAATCTTTACATGTTTTTCAGTTAACAAACGTGGCCAAAACTTATAGAAGAAAGCAATAAGCAGCGGACTAATATGACCAATACCATCGTGGTCAGCATCAGTTAGTGTAGCAATATTCTCATATGTCATATCATCAACACTATTTGGATCATTGATATTTAATCCAAGAACATTAACCAATTCTGACAACTCTTTGTTTTTAAGTACATCAGCAGGTTTCATATCCCACGTATTCATAATCACACCTCGGAGAGGGTAAGCACCAACTTTATCGGCATCTCTTACTTTTAACAAGAAGCCCATCGCTGAGTCACCTTCAACGATTTTTAATGTAGCATCGTTTCGATTTGCTGAGATATGTTTAGCAACCTTAACTCGTTGAAGTTTTTTCTGAGCCATCGTGGCTGCTCGTTTGTCGGCTGCTATCTTTTTAGCCAACTGAGCCTCAATGATTGGATCAATAATATCTGGATTATTAATAATCTTACGAGCATAGAATTGGAAGTCTTTACAATCAGCACCTTGAAAGTGCTCACGAACGTTAGTCATTGGATTTGTTAGACGTTCTTTAGTTTGTGAGTCAAACTTTGGATTAACGAAATTACGAGCGAATAGTACAAAGGTTAATCCACCTTTAATAGTATTCTTTGCGACTTCAACTTTATATTTACGTTTGACCATTGTTACCAATTCGTCAACAATACCATTCACTACGAAATCAACATATGTACCACCCATTCGAGTATTCACACCATTAATAAAAGAGTTAGTTCGGAAACCATCCTCTGATGTAGTAAAGAAGAATGAAACGTTTTCAGACTTTTCAATTACAACATTTGGATTAAACAATGCTGAATACTTTTTCATATCGGATACTGAAATCTTTTTCTTATTGAAAGAGAACTTGATTTCAGGAAAAGCCATTTGTAGACTCATTAAACGATCTTCGAGTAATTCAATAGTATCCAAGTTGGCAAGACAATCAGTTTCAAAACAATCGAAGTCTGCAACGAACGATACTTCAGTACCAGAACCATTCTTATCTCGTGTAGTAACTTTAACATCTTCGCCGCCATTTTTACAAGTAACCATAATCTGATTACCTTTTGACCACGTTTTACCAGTAAACTTTGATGAAAGAAAGTTGGTAGCAGCTGAACCGACACCGTTAGTACCGATTGTTACACGTTCATCATCAAACGATGTACCGGCATTTACTCGAGTCCAAGCAGCCACTGGTCGAAGGATTTGTTCCTTACTGGTTTCGTCGTATATCTCATCTTGTGGAATACCACGACCGTTATCAGTAACGGTTACCATATCCATATTAATAGATACATCAATTTTATTCGCATGTTTAAAGTTAGTACGAATTGCCTCGTCAATCGAGTTATCAAGTATTTCGTCAATCATTTTAGAAAGCGCAGGTACATACTTTGATGTTTTCCATTCGCCTTTCACAAAACGTTCAACCGATTCTTGAGAACTTGAACCAAGGTACATACCAATACGTTCTCTAACGTGTTGACGTGCTGTTAAAATTCTAAAGTCATTACTCATTCAAAAGCTCCATTATTTCGCTATATTATATATAACCTATCCAGTGTGTGCTATCATCGCAAGGATCATCCATGCAATCTTCCTTTGTTATTGCTGGGAATACTATTTATTTAGAATCAGTAAACCCTATTTAGATAAATACTACCACAGTTCTAAACAAATGTAAACAGGAAAATGATCCAATGAACACTAATTTTTTATCTCCTATTGGTTTTACAGTCAATGTCAAACGATTACCTAACGTAGAATTCTTTACTCAAAGGATGCAAGTTCCGGGTGTAAGTGCTGGTGCAGCGGAAACGCCAAACCCTCTAAGTACTTTATATAATACTCCTGATAAGTTATTGTACCAAGAATTAGATCTAAGCTTTATCGTAGACGAAAACATGGCAAATTATTTTGAATGTTTAGATTGGATAGAATCTATTACGTCTCCAGTAGAACTTGCTCAGTTTGCTAAATTAGGTAAAACAGACGATGGAATTGTTTCTGATATTTCTATCACTATATTAAATAGCCACAAAAATCCTAACATATCATTTACGTTTTTAAACTGCTTTCCAGTATCGTTAAGTCAGATTACTTTAGACGTAACACAACAGGATATCGTATACCCAGAAGCGTCGATGGTATTCAGATACGACAGGTTTACTCATACAAAAATTGGTTGACATTCTAACAAAACTGTGATAGAATTATAACTATATACATTATGAGAGGTTAACATGAGTACTGAAGACATTAGTGAAATCTGGGCTGGTGATGCCAAAATTGATGAAACTCAATTGGCACAAGAAGCAAAAAAGATTCCGCAGCTCCATTCTAAATACTATAACATGTACTATAAAGAAGCGCTTAAAGTTAAGAAGCTTAGGTATGATTATAAAATACTTGAAATGAACAAACGAGAATGGATTGACGGATCTATGGCTGAAGAAGATTTACGTGAGTTTGGATGGAAACCTTTTCAGAAAAAAGTCATACGTCAAGATATGGATAAGTATATCCAAGCTGATCCTGATATTATCAAATTAAGTTTAAAAATTGATTATCATAGCTGCAGGGCAAATTACCTTGAAGATATTGTTAAAACAATTCATAGTCGTAACTTCATTATTAATAATATTATAGCAGTGATGAAGTTCCAAGCCGGAGATTACTAAGATTCTTATTAAGCCTATCACACCAGTTTATAAACCAGTTATTCTACTCGACAAACGTAAAGAAATCGAGGACCGGATAGACTATATAAATAGTATTAAGAAAACTGATTAAAGTGTAAGGTTATATTATGTCTGATGTGATTAACGTTGAGCAAATCAACGCAGTGTATTTGAAAATCAATACAGAGTCAAGCGTTAAGTTTGAATTAGAAGCTTACTTCAAATTTCAACCCGCCGGATTCCAGTTTAACCCTTCATATAAGAATAGAATTTGGGACGGATGGATTCGTATTTTCCAACCACTCAAACCTGTACTTTATGTAGGGTTATTTAGTAAGCTGCGGAAGTTTTGTGAAGATCGTGGATATGAGTTAAATGCTCCTGCACATTTGATGGAAGGCGAAAAAGTTCCTGACGATTATGGATATGAGATTGCTAAGGAAGTAAACTGTAAGTTTGAGCCTCGTGATTATCAGAATCAATATATCGTTGATGCCATACGTGATAGTCGTTCTTTATCTTTATCACCAACATCATCTGGTAAATCACTTATCATTTATTTAATTCAGCAGCATTATTATAGAGCGTTTGAACATCGTACTTTGATTATTGTTCCAACGATATCATTAGTACATCAGATGGCTGGCGATTTTATTGATTATGGTTGTGATCCATCTCACATATATAAAATCCAAGGTGGTATTGATAAAAACACAGATGCACCTATTGTTATATCGACTTGGCAGTCTCTTATTAAATTAAGGAAAGATTGGTTTAGTCAATTTAAAGTAGTACTTGGAGATGAAGCACATTTATTCCAAGCGAAATCATTACAAAAAATTATGGGAGGGCTTGACGAATGTTATTATCGACATGGATTTACCGGTACGTTAAAATCGGAAGAGAGCAAAACGCATAGACTGGTCCTTGAAGGCTGCTTTGGTTCTGTTCGTAAGCATGTATCTACTAAAGATCTTATGGATGACGGTACTATTGCTGACTTTAATATAAAAGCAATTGTATTGTCTCATAGCGTTGAAAATAGAAAAGCGTTTAAAAAGGCAATAAGTAAAGTACAAAATACAAGTCAAAAGTATCCTGCTGAAAGAGAATACATAACGAACCACGAGAAGCGAAATATATTCATACGAAATCTATTGTGGTCACTCAAAGATCAAAACAATTTGGTTCTATTTGACTTAGTTGAAAAACATGGTAAAATATTAGAGCCAATGTTAAGAACAGAAGGTAGAGAATTACATTTCATTTATGGTGCAACAAAAGGCACAGAACGTGAAAGAATTCGCCATATGATTGAGAACGATCCTATTAAACAACATGATATCCTTGCGTCGTTTGGTACATTCTCAACTGGAATTAATTTAAAGAAACTTGATAATGTTATATTCGCATCTGGATCTAAATCGGAAGTGAAAGTACTCCAATCAATCGGCCGTGCCCTAAGAAAGGGCAACGATGCCGATAAAGCTACGCTTTACGATATTGCTGATGATTTGAGTGTTGGTGCCTACCAGAATTATACTTTACAACATTTTAGGAAACGGATTGAAATATATGGGTCCGAGCAGTTTAATGTAAAGATTTATACGGTGAACATATAATATTGTTTATAAGACATAAGTCTATTATACCATACCTAAATAGTGATGTCAATAGAAAAATGTAGTAGTACTGAAAAAAGTTTTAGTTGACACCACGCGATTACTATGTTATTATTATATAGAATCAGATAGGAATAATAGAATGATTAAAGTAGGTGACTTGGCTTATTCTCGGCATGGTCTTGCTAGAATTACATCGATGGAAATTACAAAAGATGGTGGTAAGTATGGTGAAGATGTGTTATCTATTTCAGACGATTTAAAAGACTGGTGTGTATTTGACTTTGATAATGGTCACTGGGCTTATGGAACACAAGTTACATTAATTAATAAGGAGGTTGGCTGACCATATGGCAAAAAGAGCTAAAAGAAACTATGTTAACAATGCAGACTTTTTAGAAGCATTAATTGCATATAAAAAAGCGTGTACCGAAGCAGAAGATGCCGGTGACGAAAAACCAAGGTGTCCAGACTATATCGGTAAGTGCATCTATCAAATCGCAACAAGACTTGCGACAAAACCAAACTTTAGTGGATATTCATATAAAGATGATATGATTTCAGATGGTATTGAAAATTGTCTATTATATATGGGTAACTTTAATTCTGAAAAGTCTTCTAATCCATTTGCATACTTTACTCAAATTATTTGGTACGCATTCTTAAGACGTATTCAAAAAGAGAAAAAGCAAATGTATATTCGTTTTAAATCGTCACAAGTTATGGTTGCATCAGGCGGTACATATTCTGGTGATGAAGTAAATTTAAATCTTAATACCAATGTTGATTATATGAATTCGTTTGTTCAAGATTACGAAGATAAGATTGCAAAAGATAAAGCGAAAAAGAAAGAATCAATCGAAGCAGCGGCTAATGAAGAGGAATCTAAAGAGTGAAGGTTGCTATAATTACAGACATGCATCTCGGTGTGCGTGGCGATTCTAAGGTATTTCTGGATCATCAAGAAAAGTTTTTTAATGAAGTGTTCTTTCCACATTTAGATGAACATAACATTAAAACAGTATTGGATCTAGGCGATACCTTTGACCGTCGTAAGTACATCAATTATGTTACACTTGATAGGGCTAAAAAGTTTTTCTTTGATGAACTACAAAAGCGTGACATTGAATACCATGCAGTTGTAGGTAATCACTCCGTATATTATACAAACACAAATGAAGTTAACTCAATGAACTTGTTACTCCAAGAGTATACAAACTTCAACATATATCGTGAAGAACCTGTTGAGTTGACATTTGGGTCAACTAATGTTATAATGGTACCATGGATTACGAAAACAAATTCTGAAGTATGTTTAGACGCCATACGTAAATCAAGTGCTCATATATGTATGGGTCACTTTGATATTATTGGTTTTGAAATGCTGAAGGGTGCGATTTGTGATCATGGTCTAACTAAAGAATTGTTTGGTAGTTATGAACAAGTTTATTCTGGTCATTTCCACCATCCATCTGAATATGGTAACATTAACTATCTTGGTGCTCCATATGAAATGACATGGTCTGATTATCAAGGTAAACGTGGCTTCCGCATTTTAGATACTGAAACGCGTGAGTTGGAATGGATTTTAAATCCTTTCTGTATTTACCATAAAATTGACTATGATGATGCTGATATGACTATTGAAGATATTGCTCATTTAGATTTGACTAATATTAAAGACTCGTACATTAAGGTTATTGTTAAGAATAGAACTAATCCATACATATATGATTTGTTTTTAAATAAACTTACTGATGCTGGCGCAAGCGACGTTAAGTCGATAGAAGACTCACTTAACTTAGGTGATGCTGGTGTTGATGAAATACTTGATGAAACAAAAGATACTAAAGATATTTTACATGATTATATTGAATCTATTGATACGAAATCTAATAAGCAAAAGATTAAAGAATTGATTGATGAACTATATTTGGAAGCGCAGAGCATTTAATGAAAATAACATTTAAGACAATAAAATATAAAAACCTGCTATCATCAGGTAACGCTTGGTCTGAAGTACGTTTAGATCAAGACCGAACTACTCTTATCAGTGGCACAAACGGCAGCGGAAAGTCTACATTACTTGATGCTATTGTTTTTGCTTTATATGGTAGAGCATTTCGCAAAGTCAATAAAAACCAATTGATTAATACTATCAACGCACGTGAGGCTCAAGTTGAGATTACGTTTTCTGTTGGTACTGTTAATTATCTAATACGTCGTGGTATCAAACCAAATATATTTGAAATTTGGAAAGATAACGTAATGATAAACCAAGATGCTGCCTCAAAAGATTATCAAGCTTATCTTGAGCAAAACATTCTTAATCTAAATTATAAATCTTTTAACCAGATTGTTATTCTTGGTAGCGCAACATATGTTCCGTTTATGGAATTACCTGCTCACTCACGTAGAGAAATCATCGAGGATCTATTAGATATTCAAGTATTTAGTACTATGAATACGTTGCTTAAGGATCGTGTATCTGGTAATAAAGAATCAATTACTGAAAACAGTTATCAGATGGATTTAATGGAATCAAAGTTAAGCTCTGCTAAAGAACATAACGCCTCTATTCGTAAAATACGCGAAGACGAGGTTGAAAAAATCCGTGAAAAGATGGCTGTCCACATCAAAGAAATTGAAGATGCTAAACAAGTAATAAGTGGACAAGAAGATGTTTTACAAACAGTTTTAGATGATGTTAAAGATAAACCTGAAATGAAAACAAAGTCTGAAAAGGCTAAGTCATTACGACGAGATATTGAAAGCCAAGTACGTTCGCATCAACAAGAGTTATCTTTTTATCAAGACCATGATGATTGTCCAACATGTAAGCAAGGCATTGAACACGAATTTAAAGCCGGTATTATAAGTGAAAAGGATACTAAGCTTGCTGAATTGGAAACTGGTTTAAAACAACTAGCCGAAAAGGCAAAGGCTTACGAAGATCGTTTAGAGGCTATATCAGTACTTGAAGATCAAATGAGAGATATTAATCTTAGTATTGGCGACCAACGTGCTACTATTAAGGTGGCAAAGAATGCGTTAGTATCATATAAGAATGAATTGGTATCTGCTGAAGAACAAGTTGAAGCTGTTGATACTACAAAGCTGCAAGAGATTAGTGATAGACTTAAGAGTACAGAAGTTGAACAGCAAGACCTGTTTGATGATAGAGAAGTACTTACTGTTGTTCAAGCTATGTTACGTGATGGTGGTATTAAAACTCGTATTATCAGACAATATATTCCAATAATGAATAAATTAATTAATAAGTACCTTGGATCGTTTGAGTTGTTCGTTGACTTTCAATTAGATGAAAACTTTAATGAAGTAATCAAATCTCGTTTCCGTGATGCTTTTTCTTATGCTTCGTTTTCAGAAGGCGAAAAGCTTAGAATTACCTTAGCGATTATGTTGGCTTGGCGTTCAGTTGCCAAACTTCGTAACTCAGTATCAACTAATTTATTATTGCTTGACGAAACGTTAGATGGAGCACTTGATGGTGTTGGCATTGAAAGTTTGATTGATACGTTACATAATCTTAACGCAGATGATAACATCTTTGTTATCTCACACCGTGGTCACCAGTTTGGTGATAAATTTGATAATCATATTCGCTTTAAAAAGGTAAAGAACTTTAGCGAAATAACAGCGTAGGAGTAGCAGATGCGCCATAGTATAGAAGATTTAATCAAAAGAATAAGCGTAATGAAAGATAAAGCAATCTTGTTACATAGAGTTCGTAACGAGTTTTCTGAAATCTCTTATAAACAATATGACAAGGCTGCCTGCCAAAATCTTATTGACGATATACAAGCAATGGCGCTGGGTATTGCTAATGACAAGGATGGCGATGAAATTATTACTGAAATGGATTCTTGGAAAGAAAAAGATTGACATTGCTAACAAACTGTGTTAGTATTATTTTATATTATGTTTAAGGATACACATGTCTAAATTTTATACATCGGTCGAACGCTTCGGCCAAAACATTCTGTGGCGTGGTTATGACGCCAATGGTAAACGGTTTTCTAAGAAGGTTCAATTTGAGCCTACGTTATATTGTAACACCAAAGATGGAGCCCCATCCAATTTTCGTTCGCTCCAAGGTGACATACCTTTGATGCCAATGAAACAAGATGGCATGAGAGAAGCCAAAGAATTTATTGAACGTTACAAAGACGTACATGGCATGACTATCGCAGGTAGTTCAAATTATGTAGCTCAGTTTATTCAACAAGAATATCCAAACAACATCAACTTTGATCCATCTAAAATCAATATCGTATCATTTGACATCGAGGTTGACATTGCGGATGGTTATCCTGATGTTGACTTTGCTGATAAAGAAATTACATCTATCGCTTATAAATCTTCAAAGTCTTCAGACTACCATTTGCTTGGTCGTAAAGATTATGATAAAAGTAAAACTTTACTTGACATTGATCCAGATAACATTCACTTTATGAAGTTTGATACAGAGCAAGCTTTGCTCAAACGCTTTAAAGAGTTATGGATTAATGACTATCCTGATATTGTTACAGGTTGGAACGTAGAGTATTTTGACATTCAATATATTATTACACGTATGAAAAATATGTTTGGTGAAGATTGGATTAAAGATTTATCTCCTTGGCGTAATATTCGACAAACTGGTCGCGAGTTCTTTGGTAAGATGCAAAACACATATCAGATTGGTGGTATGGCGGTTGTTGATTATATGGACTGCTTCAAAAAGTTTGGTTATAAGTATGGACCACAAGAGTCGTGGAAACTTGACCACATCGCATATGTTGTACTTGGTGAAAAGAAATTAGATTACTCTGAGTATGGTAACCTTAATGCTTTGTACGAACAAAACCCTCAACTATATCTCGACTATAACCTTAAAGATACGTGGCTTATTCAAAGATTTGAGGATGAAACCTCGCTGCTTCAGTTGGTTATGACTGTTGCTTATGGCGGCGGTGTGAACTATAATGATGCATTTGGTACGGTTGGTATATGGGAAACAACTTTATATCGTAAACTAATACTTGATGGTCGTGTACCACCAATCAAAGGCGGTCCTGGGCAACGTGCTGGCGAACTTGTCGGCGGTTATGTTAAAGATCCAAAAGTTGGTATGCATCCTTGGATTGTATCTTTTGATTTGAACTCTCTGTATCCACACCTTATGCTACAATATAATATGTCGCCAGAAACGTACCTATCTGATGAACGAGATTTCGTAAACCAAGATATGGTATTGAAAGGTACGTATCAATCTGAGCATAAGAAAATGTCAGTAGCAGCAAATGGTGCATGCTTTACCAACGAGTTTAAAGGTATTATTCCATCTATCATTGATGAATACTATGGTAATCGTACCGTGATTAAAAAGAATATGTTAAAGGTCGAGCAACAACTTGAGGATGCAACTGATCCAAGCGAAATCAAACGTTTGAAACGTGAAGCAAACCAATTACATAATGCTCAGATGGCTATCAAAATTAGTATGAACTCATTGTATGGCGCTATGGCAAACATTTACTTCCTATACTATATTAACGATATGGCTGAAGCGATTACTACATCTGGTCAATTATCAATCCGATATGCTCAGAAATCAGTAAACGATTATCTCAATAAAATATTGAAAACCGATAAAGATTATATTGTTTATATTGATACTGACTCTATCTATGTTGATATGGCTCCTATCGTTGAAAACGCTTTTGGTACTGTCGATGTTGACCGTAAGAAAGGCGAGGAGTTCCTTGATAAAGTTTGCCAAATGAAAATTGAGCCAGTACTTGAAGCTGGTTACGAAGAGCTTGCTAAAAAGATGGGTGCTTATCGCCAAGCGATGGGAATGAAACGAGAAAAGATTACTGATAAGTCTGTGTTCATTGCCAAGAAACGTTACATTATGAATACGCTTAACTCTGAAGGTGTTCACTATGACGAGCCTAAGGTATCAGTAACTGGTTTGGAATCAGTTCGTTCATCAACGCCAGAAGTATGTCGTGAAGAGTTAAAGAAATCGTTTAAAATTATTATGAACGAAGGTGAAGAAGCAACTCAACAATTCATTGCAGATTTTAAATCTAAATTCTTTAATCTTGGCGCAGAGGATATTGCTAAAAACTCTGGTACTGATAACATCGACAAGTATCGTGAAAGTGGATCCCTATACAAAAAAGGTTGTCCTATGCACGTACGTGGTGCTATTCTATATAATCATTATATGAAACAAGCCAAGCTGCAAAAACGTTATAACGAAATTAATGGTGGCGACAAAATCAAGTTCGTATACCTTAAGACGCCAAATCCAATCAAAGAAAACATCATATCGTTTCCGGGTGTACTACCACCTGAAATGGAATTGGCTAAATACATTGACTATGAAAAGCAATTTGAAAAAGTATTCCTAACTCCGTTAGAGGCGATCCTCGATGCTGTCGGTTGGTCCGCTGAAAAAGTAAACACCGTAGACAGCTTCTTTGTATAAGGGGAACATAATGAAAACTGCAGAAGATATAAAGTACAGACTTGAGTTGGTAACTAAAGAACATGCCAACCAACATAAAATGATTGAAGCGCTTGAAGCAGAAAAGGCACCTGACAAATCTATCAAAGCTGCCAAGGTTAAAAAGCTTAAACTAAAAGATGAGATGATGTACTTATCTAACTTAAATATTGATTGACATATATGTGATAGTGTGGTACTATCTAATAAACAACAAAGGATTATAATATGAGCGATTTTGCTAACGATATGTATATGATGCACAACAAGTTTGGCGTCAGAGAATGGTTTGAAGCCAATAAAGATAATAAAGACTTGATGGACAAATACCTAAAGTTTCGTTTATCAATGTGTGAGGAAGAACTCATGGAAACGATGGATGCTATTGAAGCCAAAGATCCTGAAGAAATTGTTGATGGTTTAATTGATATGTGCGTATTCGCTATTGGTACACTTGATGTATTTGGAGTTGATGCAAATATGGCTTGGAATAAAGTTTACGAGGCAAACGCTGCTAAAGATGTTGGTGTTAAAGAAGGTCGGCCAAATCCGTTTGGATTACCTGACTTGATTAAACCAGAGGGTTGGACTGCTCCAAGCCATGAAGGTAACCACGGCGATTTAAAGAAAGCTCTATAATGGATGATGAACCATCAAAAACCTGGGTAAGACCCAAAGAACCTACTAAATTAGTAGCGTTAAGAAAAGCATTACATGATCTCAATATAGAATACGCAATAAGTAAAAGAGATAAAAACCTATTAAGTATTAATATTTGGTTAGGTGAAGAATAAATAGATTAAGGTGAGGTGGTAAATACCTTGCCTTTTTTAATGTGAGCGACGTGGTAAAAACGTCAAACAATAAAGGAGAAATTTATGGAACTACTCACAATGTGGAGTCTAATCGGATTCCTGCTTGCTGCTTACGCAGTTATAGCAAATGATTCAGTACAAACTCTCGGTACTTGGATGGCATCAAACAATGAGAGATTTAGTTATAAAACATTATGGATAGCAGCGTCCTCTGTTCTTTTAGCCACACTTTGGTATGGTTGGATGATGAATGGCGGTGACATTAGTTATGGTCGTTTGAATAAAATCCCGTGGCAAGAAGTACAATGGTACCATGCTGCAGCACCTGCAATTCTAGTTGCATTGACTCGATTAGGTGTACCAGTTTCAACATCATTCTTAGTCTTATCAGTATTTGCTAGCACCTTTGTATTAGAAAAGATGCTAATGAAATCCATTATGGGTTATGGTGTAGCTGCAGGGTTTGCTTATGCAGTATGGTTTATAATTCACAAATACTTTGGTAGATGGTATGATGAAACGGCACCTATAAGTGAAGGCAATAAAAAGTTTTGGCGTATTGCTCAGTGGCTTGCTACTGGTGGTTTATGGTATACTTGGTTATCGCATGACATTGCTAACATTGCGGTGTTCTTACCACGTCAAGTACCAGTAGATTTAATGATACTTATATCATTTGTATTTGTTGGTGGATTGTTCTTTATGTTTAGAGAACGTGGTGGTAAAATCCAACAAATTGTATTAGAGAAACATAATACTCGATATGTAAGATCAGCGACATTGATTGACTTGTTTTACTGGCTATGTTTATATTTCTTTAAAGAACTAAATGATATTCCTATGAGTACAACATGGGTTTTCGTTGGGCTATTAGCAGGACGTGAGTTGGCTATGGCAACATACTTTGGTAAAAGAAAAACCAAATCAGTATTTCCATTAGTTGCTAAAGACTTTGGTAAAATGATGGTTGGTCTTGGCGCCTCAGTAGCGTTGGTATTACTTATTCATTATGTAATTAATCCAATTTAATTAAAATAAATTTAAATGTTACCGCTAACACAGCGGCTGGTGGGTACCTCCAAAACATAAATAATATTACATTGTTTATATAGGAGGTCCCACTATGTGCTCACCAGAAGTACGTAAAGAAGCCAACCGTTTGAATTGGATGGTGAAAGGTCAACTGATTGATAAGTCAGAACCAGACTCAGTTGTTGAATACCTTTATGATAGTTATTTTAAAAGACTATGGGGAAACCACGAAAGATCCCAATATGCACTTGAAGGTTTTGAAGTAGCATATGAAAATCGTGTACAAGAACTCCTTACATTAGAAATGAAAAGCGTGGCTCGACTCGGCTACGATTAACTATTGACATTCCTTTTAGAATCAGTTATAATAGTATATAACAACAAAAGGAAAATAGTATGTTTACAATTAAATCAAATACCTTTCCATCAAATACGGTTGGAATGGCATCTCGATTAGAAGACGCTCTTGCCATGTGTACTAAAGTTGGCGACGAAGTAGGCAATCATGTAGATAACATAAGAAGTCTTAATAGCTTTGACGAATTCATTTGTCAGCATAACGGTTATGTTTGTGTAAACGAATTATACGAAGATGATGAAGGCTTTAATAAAAACTCATATATGTATGGCGAAATGGTATATGCTAATGGAACAAACTTCGTAAAAGATGTAAAAACATTAGATGGATTGTCAAGTAATTCATTCGCTTCATGGGATGAAGCTGAAATCGTATTTAAGAAAAAAGTTGATATGATATTAAATTAACTATTGACATTCTCAATAGAATCAGTTATATTAGAATCAACAAATAAGGAAACTATATCATGACTACATATACTACAAAAAATCGCAATTCAACTGCATACCGTTTTACCGTAAAAATGCTTGATGGTAAACCAGTTGCTGAAGATCAGGCTGCAGTAGACGGTCTAAGAACTGTTGTTAAACTTGCTAACACTGCATATCCTGATGAAACAAAAAAGTATGTAAAACTTCAAGGTCGTGGTCCAAGAGGACATAATGGTCGTATGTATAACCAAGGTTTGCCTTTACCATATGCTACACATGCTGATGTATATGTATATGAGCGCAATCGTTATAACAATGTATGGGATAGATAATGGATTTAGAAATACTTCAAAAATTAGATAAGATGGAATTGACTGAAGCTCGAGAAGCTGCAAATAATCTTATTGATGTAAAGAAAACTAAAAAAGTTGTACACAATAGACTTATCTACGATTTAGATAAAGCCAATAGTTCACGTGAGGTATCACGTATTATGTGGCAAGTTTATATGTCTGGTTCCGGTTATGGTACCATAGGTTCAACTTGGAAAAAGCACTATAACAGTGTCTGAGTCTTCTTTACAACTCCCGCTAAAACTCCCAGAACCCCTTATCCTCGAGTTAAACGAGGGTGAGGTTTCTCACATTCAAACTATGGCACAAGAAATGTTTGAGTGTCCAACCCGTCGACGTGGAAGAAGTCATTCAACCGTCTTAGCACATACTTATGCAGGCGTTATACTAGAGTTTGCTTTAGTACGTCAAGGTGCTGTTATGAACCCTGCTGAATTTGACTACACCAAACCTGAAACTCATAATTGGGATGTTGAGTGGAACCGTTGGAGAGCTGAGGTTAAAAACTCACAAGATCCCGGAACATTACCAAACCATATGGAAAAGAAATGGTTGACTATACCAAACTATATGGCAAATAAATTAGCAAGAAATCGCAGATTGTACCCAAAATGTGTTGACATTATCATCTTTGGCTGTTATAATAAACTATCTGAAAACACTTACGACGTTCGTTGGCGCGCTGTTGTACCTTTTGATACGATACGCCAAAACCTCAGACCATGTCAAGAAAAGTTCTCTAATAACTGGACAACTGACCACGATGGTGTACGACGTATAAAGTATTTCTACAATACACGCGGTGATGATCGCACAATATATAACCACAATGTTTAAGGAAACAAGTATATGAAATTTGATAATGACAAACCAAAAATCCATTTAGTTCCGCCAGAAGCTATCATTGAAGCTGCTAAGGTATTTGGTTTTGGTGCTGAAAAGTATGGTGAAAACAATTGGCGGCATGACATAAATAAATTTCCAGTATCTCGTCATTACTCTTCTATTCAACGTCACCTTTTGGCGTATATTTCTGGTGAAGATATTGACCCAGAGTCTGGCTTACCACACGTATCACACGCATTAACTCAAATGATGATCCTTTGTATGACAACACTTGAGTCTGATCCAATTGATACCGATGATAGATTTAAAGGAGAAGATGATGAATAGCGTAAGTGACATTCGTAATTATTTTATTGACGAACTAAAAGCTGAACGATTTACTACAGATAAAACTGGTGCAAAAACAATCGAGCTACTTGGTGCATCGTTTGTCGCTGATGAACCTGCTATCTTTGGTAAACCTGTACAAGAATATATTAATGCGGAGTTGGCATGGTATGAGTCGCAATCAACAAACATTAATGATATCTATGGACCATCCAAACCTGCTCCTGCCGCATGGCAATATTCAGCAGATCCGCACGGTAATATTAATTCCAACTATGGCCATTTAGTATTCTCTAAAAAATATCATAACCAATTCCAAAATGCTTTTGATGAACTATGGAGTAACCCTGATAGCCGTCGTGCTCAAATGATTTATAATCGTCCATCTATTTGGGTTGAGTTTGACGAAGGTGGTAAGTCTGATTTCATCTGTACTAATGCACAAACATTCTATATTCGTGATGGTATCTTACATATGGTATCTCAAATGCGTTCTAATGATGTTGTGTTTGGCTACAAGAATGATTATGCGTGGGCACAATATCTTATGGATAAGTTTGTTGCTCAATGGAATGAACAATGTAAACTTCCCGGCAATAAGCACTTTACTATTCAAAAGGGTATGCTTACGTGGCAGGTAATGAACTTACATACCTATGAACGTCACTTTGATTTGGTAAAACAATGAGTGCAAGTAGGGAAAGCTATTATGCTTATATGGGAAGACGAATGAAAGAAGACGATACAAACCGCCTTAAATGGGATAACCGTTTTATGTCATTAGCGACTATGATCGCTGATTGGAGCAAAGACCCTTCAAGTAAAATTGGTTGTGTTGCTGTTAATGATGATAGACGCATATTGGCTACAGGCTATAATGGGTTTCCAAAAGGTATTGAAGATACTGAAGATCGTTTAAACGATCGTCCTACCAAACATAGTCTTGTAGTACATGCTGAAATGAATGCACTTATGAATGCGTTATATGCCGGTGTATCACTAAAAGACTCTACTTTATACGTATATGGATTACCTATATGTTCTGATTGTACCAAACTTGTTATTCAAGCGGGTATTAAACGTGTAGTCATATCATCAGATAAAAGTGTTAAAGGTGATTGGCAAAAGGTATGGGAAGAAAAGAGTTTACCTATGTTTAAAGAAGCAAATGTACGGGTAACTTCACTTGGCGAATAACTTAACGGACATATATGTTGGCGTTAAAAAGAATGATCCAAATAGAACGGTGAATGATTTTTATCCTACTCCTCCCTTAGCAACATATATTCTATGTAAATACGGTAATGTACCGCATAAAGTTATAGAGCCATGCGCTGGTCGTGGGCATATTTCATCAGAGCTTTTACGTAATGGCCACGATGTTATATCCTACGACCTTAACGTATATCCTAATACTCTCACTAACATAAATACACCATACGACGCATTAGAGTTACCAAAAGATAAAGACGTTAAAGGTGTAATCACTAACCCTCCATACCATAAAGATTTGCCACGCAAACTAGCAGAAAAATGGACAGACGAATACGATTACACTGCAATGTTTTTACGTTTAACGTTTCTTGAAGGTAAGAAGCGAAATAAACTGTTTACATCTAACCCACCTAGTGATATAATATATCTATCAGACAGAGTAAGATTTGATTCTAACATATTAGAACCTGTTGATAAAAAAGACCAAATTGGTGGTATGATTGCCTATATGTGGATCATATGGGATAAGACAGCGGAACATAAATACACTCGTTGCCAGTGGGCAATGTTAGAAGATGAATATAGTGAATGGAAATTAAATTATGATAAACATAGTAATACCGGCAGCAGGTGAAGCCACACGTCTTAAACCGTTAACATCAAACTGTTCAAAGGCAATGGTACGTGTACACGGCAAACCAACTATCGAGTATATTATTGAATCCATTTATAATAATACGACAGGAATAAACCAAATCGTTGTCGTTGATGGTAAACATAATGACATCAGAGAATGGGCTAAAAAATACGATGTAGTTAAATGCGTAAAGCAGGGATCTCTTAATGGTCCCCGTGATGCTATATCAGTTGGTATTGAAAGCTTAGATGATAAATCATTGCCACTTGTTGTTTGGTTAGGTGATGCTATTATCCTTGAGGATGAGCTGCCACTTGGTTCTGATTTTCTATTAACTAAACAAGTCGATGATCACTTTGCTTGGTGCATGTGGGATGGTAACAACTATTTTAATAAACCAAAAAACACAGTTCCAAATGCTGACGCGCTTGTCGGTTTATATAGTTTTAGTGATGGGATAAAAGCTTCAGATTGTTTTTATGATACTGATGGTTATGAAATATCCGATGCGCTTGAATTATATGGTGCCTTTAATAATATAAACACTGATCGTTGGTATGACATTGGCGATATCGCATCGTACCATAAAACTTGTGCAGAGTTCCTTACATTTAAGGCACGTGAGTTTAATTCGTTTGAATATAGATCAGACATCAACGCCATTACTAAAATACCATCTCATAACAATACATTTGCTGTAAGAACAATTATGAACGAAAAGAATTGGTTTGAAACTCTCAATCCAGTTCAGAGTATGTTTGTTCCTAAAATTCTTAAAGACGATTACGCATTGTCAATGTCATACGAGTCAGGAATTCTATTATCTGATTTGTTTGCACACGAAGAGATTTCTAATAGTACTATTGATTACTTAATTGAAAAAGTTATTCTGGCTATGCGTACTCACTTCCATGGTAAAGCCACATTAGAATTTACTGCTGACTTCCATGATAATGCTGAAAAGATGTGGGTCAATAAAACATCGGAACGTCTAACATGTTCTAAAGATTTTTATAACGGTGTCGCACAACGCTGCCTTGATAAAGCTGAACCTGTTTCGGCAATGCATGGCGATTTACACTTTGGTAATATTCTATATAATCCATATAATGATAGTATCACATTGCTTGATCCTCGCGGTTCGTACGGAGACCATGTTGGCTGCGGTGGTGATTACTTATATGATATGTGTAAACTATCACATGACTTATATCATGGCTATTCTGAATTAGTTACAGGAAACAAATATCCTGATTATGTTTCCTGGTCATTTAGTAAACTAGTTGACAAATACTATCCGACGGTATATAATGAAATAATTGATGGTGGTGCTTTATTGATTGCTACCTGCATTAAATTACACTATGATTGTCCAGACAGACAACAAAGAATGAAAGATTACGTAAATGACTACGCAAAAAACATTAGTCGTTGATTTAGACGATACTATATGTATTCCTAATCATGACGAAAAGGATACATATAGAAAATATGGATTAGCACAGCCAATCCCTGAAATGATAGAAGCACTTACTAAAGCAAAAAAGCTTGAATATAAAATTGTTATTAGTACTGCGCGAAGAATGTTGACTCATCGTGGAGACATAAATAAAGTCATAGAGGATGTTGGTGATATTACTACAACGTGGTTAAATGAGCATAAAGTACCTTACGATGAAATACAATACGGTAAACCATATGGTGTTTACTATATTGATGACAAGGCCATGCTTCCCTATACGTTTATAGAATTGATGAAGGATTAGATTATGAAACACATTGGATTTGGAAAACTTGGCAAATCGGTAAAGTTCCAGAGAAATAAATATTCGCCAATTGGTGGCGACAACGAGGCAAGCTGTACGCTACGCGCATTAGCAAACCTTAACCCAGATATTACATTCCATATTATTGGACGTACTGATTATGGTTATTTAAATGAAGCAGAGCAATACGAATTATTTCCATATAACAACGTAGTAGATGTTTGGAACAAAAGGTCTATTGGACCTGAGCATTACAACCAAGATTATTATGACCATGTAAAAAACTATCTCAAAAATAATAATATTGAACTTGATTATACTGTACTAATGGTTGGTCAAGTTGGTTCTGTTACGATACCCGATAGAATTGTTAAAGTAAACGACGCAACTCAAATATCAACAGTACTTGATATGACAAAAGGTTATACGACTGGTATTACATCGTGGTTAAATGATTGTAGACCAAACTATGTTGAAATTGTAAATGATCCACGGTATGTTATGAATCAAGCCAGAGATATGATGCATCCACCAACAATGTCACTTGGTCAATACGATTATGAATATATTTCAAATAAAATTAATTCGTATGAAGACCAAACACGTACACCAATATCAGTTAAATCTGTATATGCAGGTATGGAAACAGCTTTTTGTTTAGATTACGAACATGGAACGGACATAAATAGAAATCGTAATACAGACTTTATGATTGTATTAAACGAAGGCAAACCATCGCGTTATAAATTGTTAAAAGAATGGATCCTCGACCATAATGAGGATGTTGACATTTATGGCAAATGGTCAGAAGAAATTATGGAAGGTGATACGCGGTTTAAAGGATCGCTTAAAATTGACGCGCTGCAAGAAAAACTACAAGATGTTAAATTTACTTTTATCATTCCAATTAAAAAAGGTTGGGTAACTTCAAAATATATTGAAATGATCCACGCTGGTGTAATTCCATTTTTACATCCAACTTACGACGAGCAAAGACATACAAATATTCCTGATTTTCTAAGAGTTAAATCTCCAGAACAATTAGCTGAGCGTATTCAAATGTTAAAGGACGATCCAGCAAAATATAATCATTTGTTAGAACTACTACAAAAAACAATTTTAAAACCAGAATATTATGACGGTACATTCCTCAATAATAAGATTATGACCAGCATAAATCCAAATTATGTTGCGCCAAACTTAGAAGAATTTCCAATTCCAGAAAAGCCAACGATTGGCTTAGAGTCATTCTTCTAATATCAGAAAGGTAAATAATGAGTATTACACACGCATCTATTGTTCCATTAATTGGTGGCGAAACTATTGGATCACAACAAGCATTTGGAACTGAACCACTACACTTTATGTCGTACGATGGTTTTCAAGCAAACGATAGCCACATTTTAAATTATTATGATAATAGAATTAATTATTATCTGTTGGACCAAGGCGAAGCACCACCTGTAAATGAAAGAGCTGATGTGGTATCATCTGTTTGTCCGTGTGCTGGTTTATCTATGATGTCTCACGGTTATGGCGATCATAATCCAAATAACCAGTGGATGGGAAAGACTGCAGAATATATCTTAGGCGAATATAAACCAAAAGTGTTCTGGGGTGAGAATGCTCCAGCATTTGCAGGTAAAATTGGTACAAACGTTAGAGCCCAATTAAGAGAAATTGGTAAGAAAAACGGTTACACCATGTCTGTATATAGAACAAGATCTCTATTACATGGCGCACCACAAGTACGTGAGCGTTCGTTTTATTTCTTTTGGAAAGATACACAAACACCATTGCTTGGATATTTCAATAGACCACACAAACCTATTGAAGAAGTAATACGTGAGGTAACATCAAACTTTCAAATGGAACCAATCAGTAATAAGACTCCATCAGATAATCCTTACTATAAGTTTGTTTTAGAAGAGATACATGGTGGTAGAACACACAAAGAACATTCTGAATTAGTTGACAATCAGTTTACTAAATCTGGTTTATGTGTATTTACATATATTGAACGTAATGGATATAACTTTAAACAGGTTTCTGAATGGATGGCTAAGCATGGCTATGATAACGAAGCTGAAAAATCTATGCGTAAATATGAAAAGCTAAAATCAGGTGGTAACATTATGAAACGTGGTGTAACTATTCCTAAAGATTATATTGGTGCTTTTGTTGGACATTATCCTAAAATGTTAACACACCCAGATGAAGATCGTTTCATTACATATAGAGAAGCTATGACTATTATGGGATTGCCACAAGACTTTGAATTGCTTAATCCAAAGCAATCATCTAACCATATTTGCCAAAACGTTCCAGTTCAAACTGCAAAAGACATGGCAGGCGAAGTGAAAAAATATATTGAAGGTAACGCAAAAATGGTTGACACGGACTACATTATGCAGTATAATCATAGTCAGAAGGCCGACTATATTACTAAAGCAGATACACTAGAGGCATTTATATAATGAGCACACACTTTATTATTGACTTCGAAACCATTGGTCAAAACTCACGCGAGGTACCAGCGATTGATTGCTCGTACACGACCTTTGATTGGAGTCGATTTACAGAAAATCCATATTCTTTTAAAGAGTTGGTACTTGGCATGCAACAAGCTAAGTTTAATATTAAAGACCAAGTACAAAACCACGGATGTAAATATAACGATCGTGATTTACAATGGTGGCTTGACCAACCACCTGCATTAAGAGTTAATCTAAAACCATCAGAAAACGATCTTACACCAGTTCAATTTATGGAAAAGTTAATTGACTATTTAAGATCATCTAATAAGGTTGAGCGATGGTGGTCAAGATCTAATTCTTTTGATCCAGTAATACTAGAGAGATTAGCACAATACGCAAATAAGACTTCACTTATGAATGATTACCTTAAGTATTGGGCTGTACGTGATACTCGTACATTTATTGATGCCAAGTTTGATTTCCCTAAAATAAATGGTTTTGTTCCTGTATCTAATACTGCTAAATGGGAATATAATTTTAAAGCACATGATAGTAAACACGACGTGGCTGCAGACATTCTGCGACTTCAAGCCATTACACGTGCAGAAAACGATTTGGAGCAAATTGAAATATGAAAATTGAAATCAGCGTTGACGAACTAAAACAATATAAAATCTTTATTGGGACGCCAATGTATGGAGGGAATTGCAGTGGATCGTTTACTAAATCATGTACCGATCTTGCAATGATGTGCGCAGCTAATGGTATTACTGTAAAGTTTTACTATTTGTTTAATGAAAGTTTAATTCAACGAGCACGTAACTATGTTGCCGATGAGTTTATGAGATCGGATTGTACTCACTTAGTGTTTATTGATTCGGATATTGCTTTTGATCCAAGAGATATTTTTGGTATGATTGCAGTACAAGTATCAGATCCAGAAAAATACAATATCGTTACAGGTCCATACCCTAAGAAAACAATCGCATGGGAAAAGGTTGCTCGAGCTGCTGAACTAGGTAAAGCCGATGAAAACCCGTTCCTATTAGACCAATACACTGCTGATTATGTTTTTAATCCAGTTGATAAAATGTCAAGCTTTCAACTATCACAGCCATTAGAAATTGGCGAAGGTGGTACAGGCTTTATGTGTATTCCACGAAAAACATTTGAAACATACAAAGCAGCATACCCAGAGTATAGTTATAAACCAGATCATGCAAGAACTGAAAAGTTTGACGGATCTAACGAAATTATGGCTTACTTTGATTGTATTATTGATCCCAGAACCAAACGTTATTTGAGTGAAGATTACTTCTTTTGTCAAAAAGCGCGTGAAGCTGGTATGAAGGTATGGATGTGTCCTTGGATGCAAATCAACCATATTGGTTCGTATATCTTTAAAGGTAACATGGGAGCAATTGGATCACTGGGTTTATCAGCAACAGCGGATAAATCTTCAAACCAAAAAACATACAAAGGTAAAAAATAGTTGACATACAACGATAGTTGTGATATTATTAATATTATATAAACAATGGAGCACTTACATAATGAAATTTTCTGAACGCACTCTTACTATTCTTAAGAGTTTTTCCACAATCAACAAGTCTATCCTTATGAAGGAAGGCAATGTACTAAAGACTATTACACCAGAAAAAACACTTGTGGCAAAAGCCACGATTACAGATAGCATTCCGTCACAGGCATGTATCTATGATCTATCACGTTTTCTATCAATTCTAGGTCTTTATAAAGATCCTGACGTAGAATTCCATGATAAATACTTTACAATTGCAGAAGGCAAACAGCGCACCAAATACGCGTTCGCCGACATTTCAATGATCCACGCAGCCCCAGAAAAAGAGATTGACCTTCCTACGAAGGATGTGGTTGTTGATGTATCTTGGGATGATATGCAATCAGTAATTAAAGCTGCCGGCGTACTTCAATTCAAAGAAATTGCATTCGTTGGTAGTGAGGGTAAAGTTTATCTCAAAGCTATTGACAGCGCTGACCAAGGTGCTGATGATTATGGCGTAGAGATTGGCGCAACCTCAGATGAATTTAAGGTTATTATCAAAACAGATAATCTTAAACTCTTGGCTCAGGATTACCATGTTACTCTTTGCGCAAAGGGTATCTCTGAGTTTAAGGGAACCGACGCTACTTATTATGTAGCGATTGATACTAAGTCGACTTATAAAAAAGGATAATATAACATGAGCGAACAACAAGAACAAGAACAAATCAACCTATCGTTGCAAGACATTGCGACAGTAGTTCAAATGATTGACGTAGTCAGTCGTCGTGGTGGCATTGCGGGTAACGAACTCGCAGGCATCGGAATGTTACGAAATAAATTTGAAATGTTCCTACAACAAAATGCACCACAAGGTGAAGCACCTCAAGGTAATATGCCGGTTGAAGCACCTGCTAATGTACCAGAAGATGCGCCACTAGCTGACAAAGTTCAGTAATAGTAAACGACGCAGGCTCTCGTTATAAACCTGCACTTTATTTTTATATTATGGAGACAATATGTCTATTGATGCTAAAGCAAACGAAGTCCTCTGGGTTGAACGATATCGTCCTCAGAAAATTGACGAGACTATCCTACCTGAAAAAACCAAAGCAATGTTTAAAAAGTTTGTCACTGATGATAGTGTACCAAACTTATTGTTGTCTGGTGGTCCCGGTGTAGGCAAAACAACCATCGCAAAAGCTATGCTTGAAGAAATGGGTTGTGATTATATTGTAAAGAATGGTTCATTGAACGTTAACATTGATACTCTTCGTTATGATATTTCTACATATGCCTCGGCTGTATCCCTTAGTGGTGGTCGTAAATATGTTATCTTTGATGAAGCTGATTACCTAAACGCTGCAAATGTCCAACCAGCTTTACGTAACTTTATTGAAGAATATTCCTCTAACTGTGGATTTATATTCACATGTAACTTTAAAAACCGTATCATTCAACCTCTGCGATCTCGATTATCAGAAGTTGATTTTAGTATTGAAACCAGCGACCGTCCTAAGCTAGCTATGCAGTTTATGAAAAGAGTTGAAACAATCCTAGGTATGGAAAACATTGATTACGATAAAGCTGTAGTGGCTAAGGTAATCCAAAAACACTTTCCAGATTTCCGTCGCGTACTAACTGAGTTACAATCATACGCTGCCTCAGGTAGAATTGATGAAGGTATCTTTGTTAATCTAAAACAAGAGTCACTTGATGAAGTATTCCGTTTATTGAAATCTAAAGACTTTACTAACATGCGCAAATGGGTTGCTAATAACTCAGATCAGGATATGAATGAAATGTTCCGTCGGATCTATGATATGGCAGCTGATAAAGTTGAAATGCGTTCACTTCCCGGATTTGTAGTAACGATGGCTGACTATATGTATAAGGCTAATTTTGTTGCTGATCTCGAAGTTAACATGGTTGCTTTCCTTACAGAAGTAATGATTGAGGCTGAATATAAATGAGTGAGTGGATTAACAGACTTGTAGGAATGCATAAGTGTTGGCACTGTCAGACGTTGATGAATAAGAAAGAAATATACAGCGTTGACGTCGACACTGCGGATGGACCATTAAATTTTAAAATGTGTAAAACCTGTGCTGAAGAGTTTGATGATATGTTAAAAGATTTGGAGGAAACAATTGCCGAAAGAAATAACACCTTTTGATTTTATGAATGCCGCATCTTTCTCTAAGGAAGATCTAATTGGTAACCATGAAAATCCAGAAATGGCAGAAAATCTATATGTGCCATATATTATTAACCGCGGGTTCGTAAACTTTGAGGATACAATACTACATGCTAACGAAATGAATATGCGTGCCCATTTACCACATAAAGCTCAATTTGATTATTATCGTGGTGCGTTTAGAAAACGTAAACGATTTAGCAAATGGCCAAAGGCAGCCAAGAGCGATGATCTCGATACTATACAAGAAGTATATCAATGCAACAGAACAATAGCAAAACTATACCTTAAAGCACTTTCTGCTGAGGATATGAAAAGCATTCGAGCGAGGTTAACGACTGGCGGTGTTACTAGGTAAAATATTCAAAACAATAAATATATTCGTTGGTCACAGTGTGAGACCACACCATATAATTAATAATAAAAAAAGGTGCTGTGGTTATGAACTCAGAAGATATTTTTAAAGGCGTAGGAATCGAGGTTACTCTTCCTTCCCCTGATAGTTTCCTTAAAGTAAAAGAAACTCTAACACGAATTGGTATTTCGTCTCGTAAAGAGAAAAAGCTTTATCAAACATGTCATATTTTACACAAGCAAGGTAGATATTCTATATTGCATTTTAAAGAATTGTTTATTCTTGATGGTAAAAAAGATACGTTTGCAGAAGAAGACGAAGCTCGTAGAAATACTATTGTTAACTTATTAGAAGAATGGGAATTAGTTGCTATAGTCAACCCTGACAATAGTAAAGAACCTGTTGCTCAATTAAACCAAATTAAAATTATATCGCATAAAGAAAAATCAAACTGGACATTAGAAGCAAAATATAACATTGGAAAGAAGTGATAATGAAAATTTATAGAATGAACGAAAATGCTGAATTACCTGAATACGCTACAGAGGGATCAGCTGCATTTGACTTAAAAGCTTGTTTTAAACGAGGCGATCGTTTACAGGCATATAATAACTGGAATAAGGCAGTACAAATTGCAGTAAAAGGAGTAGGGAAAGAAGAGCATTGTTTTCAATTACCGCCTGACACTCGTGTACTTATTCCAACTGGTTTAATTTTTGATATACCAGAAAAACATGTAATGAAAATGTTTATTAGATCAAGTGTTGCCTTGAAAAAAGGTTTAAGCTTGGCAAATGGCACTGGAATTATTGACTCAGATTATATAGATCCAACATACATTATGTTATTAAACGAAACAGATAGTTTAGTATCAATTACCAGCGGTGAACGTCTAGCACAATGTATTGTTGAAAAAGTAAATAAAATTAAGTTAACAGAAACCAAAACAGCGCCAGAGCAAAAAACTGATAGAGACGGAGGGTTTGGAAGCACTGGAGAATAGGAAATGATATGTTTAAATATCTAATACCACTAACTCTGCTTGCAAGTCCAATAGCAGCTCAAGAACAGCCTTTTAACGCGCCTTTTATGGCATCTCAACCTTGCTCTGAATTTCCAATCGTTGCTAATGTTATCAGACAAAAAGACGAAGAGATGCTTTTTAAAGGCGACGTTATCCAACGCCATATCAGTGACCAAATAGTTCCTGCTAAAATGGTATTCACGACAAACCAAGACACGGGAACGTGGTCTTTATTGGCTCTTTACCCAGGAAATATTGCTTGCCTTGTAGCAAGTGGTACTGAATTTGAGCCATATGTTGATTAATTTTAAAAAAACTATTGACATTTAAATAAAAAGTATTATATATAGTATTAGGAATGCCATAACGGGTTCCTTACATTAAACTCGCTTAATAAGGAGAACTAAAATGAACACACGCACATTTAATGCGAATATGCTTAATGATCCATTCTTTATCGGCTTTGACCGAATGTTAGATAGAATGACATCAACAACACTACCAACTACATCCCCAAAATATCCACCTTATAATGTTGTCAAACTAGACGATGATCGCTACGAACTTCAGTTAGCGATTGCTGGTTTTGATTATGATGATTTGGATATTTCACGTAAGTTGGGTGTACTAACCATTGCTGGTAATAAAGATACTGATGATGATAAAAACTATCTTCATAAAGGTATTTCAGCACGAAGCTTCAAAAGAGAATTTACATTAATGGATACTATTGAAATCCATGGAGCTGAATTAAATGCAGGTATTTTAACAGTGCATTTAGAAAATGTTATCCCAGAGGAAAAGAAACCGCAAAAGATTAAAATCAACCGCGGTGAAAAAGAATTCCTTAAAGGTTAGTAAAAGCAGGAGGGTGAAAGCCCCTCCATTTTTCTATTGACATACATATAAATATAGTATATAATAGAAACATAACACAACGCATAATAGGAAAATAATATGAGAGATTTTGTAGTAAGCAGTTGGAATGTAGTAATGGATTCCGATTATAACCCACTAAGTAATATAACAAACTTGGCTGTACGTCATATGATAATGCAAGTATTAGCATGGATGTGGTGTATTGTATTTGGTATCATCGTCGGCAGTATGTGGGCAGGTATCTTTAGTATGGTACTTCACGTAATTCTACTTGGCGCGGTATTTATTACTGTCGCAACATTTGAAGCTGCTAAGCGTACACCACAACTATTTGGCCAATATAACGGTCGAGCACAAGGCGGAGAACATGAATAAACAACAAGCTGCTGTTAAAGGATACATGGATCAGCTCCAAGAATTAATGGAAAGTAATCCACGTGCACACCTTGAAGAAAACAGCAATGTTCATTATTTACTATCATGCGCAGGATTATACTTTGCGCAAATGGATGATGAAAATAGAGATTACTACCAAGCGGTACAAGCCGCTATTGAAGATGAATTGGAGTGGAACGTATGAGTAACCCAAACGAAGCTGGAGATACTAAAGGTGCTATAGCAGCATTTTTAATCATAGCTCTTATGATGGTTGGTACACCAATTATTATTGGAACATCGATGGGTTGGTTTAACCTGTTTGGAATTCTAGGACTATAAACATGTGGAACCTTATTAAATTATATTTATCAGCATGTTTTTTGTTAGCAATCTTTATGCCATTAGGAAATAAAGAAGGATACGTTATGGACGTTGCCAACTCATTTGGATATTATGTTGGCACAAGCCTGCGTTTTGTATATGATTACAGTTTTGGATTAGTATTTTAAATGGCTGTTAAACCTAACAAAAACTTTAAACTTGGCGTACGAGATATTGAAATTATTGAGCATGCCCTTCAAGCAAAAATTGGTCGTAGGGCTATGGCAATTGCTTTAGGAGAAACATCAGACCAACTTCGTACTGAAATGCGAGAAATGCATGAATTACTTGGACGTATTCATAACCAAAAGAATTGGTATCATCCGAGTAAAACGTGGATTGGCGGAGGTTAGAGAAAGGGAGCAAACGCTCCCTTTTTTATTGAGCTAAGTATGGTAAACCATTTACAAACGTATCGCCAGCAAAACCACCGCCTACAACATTAACTTCAGATTTACTATTACCACCGTGTGTATTGGTAATAACTGGATTAACATTAGTTGGAGCATTAATAATAGTTGGTGCAGCACCTTGAGAAAGGAATGCTTCTATATCAGTCATACCTTTTTGGTATCTAGATTCTACTTCAAGTAATGCATCAAGTAATACTGCTTTTTGTTGAGGAGTTCCACTGCGTGATATTTCAAACATACGTCTACCACCAGAACCGTATGCGGCTGCTTCCATTCCTGATTGTAAGTAATTCATTCCTTCGCGAACTGCTGGGCCTCTCGCTCTTCTAATACTTGCTACTCGTGCTGAAAGAACATTTCTTTCGTCAACTAACGCTCTTATTCCTTCCTGAGCACCCATAGCAGCTGCACCAGCGAATGGGCTGCCAGATGTCATAGCGTTATTCATATTTGCTGTAAGTGTTTCAATCTTTCCATCAATTGCTGCTATAGCTTGCTCTGCTTGTTGTTCGGTTAATGGTTTTTCATTAGCCCAGTCATAAATCATTCCTACTATAGTTGGACCTGCAAGTGATCCCGCGACTCCACCAATAACTGAAAAAAGTAATATTCCCCAAGGTCCACCAAAAGTTCCAATAAAAGCACCAACCGCAGCGCCACCAGCGCCAGTAACCAACGAGCCAAACTCGTTTATAAGTATCATTTTTCTGGCTTCGTCTCCTGCAGGGCCTTCAGGTGTTGCTTTCCATGCATAATATAAATTTATTGAATCATATATGGTCCAAGCAATACCAACAAATACTAACCCTTTTACAACTTCTTTAAACAGTTTTAATTGTCCTAATTCTTTAAACGCGAGATCTAATTCAGCTTGAGACATAAATGCGCCTTTAGGTTTTTTAAATCCAGCTTGTGCACCCGGCGAACGTCCAACTCCGCGTTCGCCATTTGGTCCCATACTAGAATCAACTAACGCTTGATTTCCTTTTCCTCTAGTTATAAAATTACCTTGACCTGAAGCTCCAAAAGAACCAAACGCTCGACCACCACGGTCTCTAACAGGTTCATAAATATCGTTTGGTGCATTAAATGCATTAGGCCCATTGGGTGGTATTATACGGTTTGGGTTGTTTGTGTCGATAGCATTACTTCCACCAATAAGACCTTTTCCACCGCTGCTGGTTCCATCAAGTTCTGGTGAAGTTAAATTTTCTGGCATAAAATCTGTGCCTAGTGGAGGTCTGTTACGAGTTTTGTTAAATTCTTCTAGGTTTTCCATGGATAATTTATCAGCATTTCTAAACATATCCATTTGTTGTCTTCTTTTTACTCTCCTTGCATCAAAAACATCTGCAAAGTACGGACCAATAATGCGCTTAAAGGTTTGTTGAATAGTGGTAAGAATGCCAACAGTTGTTGCAAGTTTAAATAAAAGGCTATCAGTAATTTTTTTTACTGTTTCGTTTATTTGTTCCATTTGTGTAACTAATTTTTCTGTTGCTAATTGCATATCTTTTATAGACTGGTTAATTAATCCAAAGTCTAAGTTGGCAAGATTGTTTTGAAAATTAGTAAAGGCTCCGTCATATTTTTCGTCGACAAATCCTTTTAATATATTACCTGCAACAGCCGCACCTAAACCAATACCAATAGCTTTACCGATACCACCAAGTAAACCTGTCATACTAAAACCAGATAAACTATCTTTAATATCTTTAAGGCCTTCTTTAACTCCTAAATCGCTTTTTTCTTTTACCTTAACTTCTTTATCTCTTTTTAAATCATCGAAGTCTCGTTGTTGGCGATCATATTCAGCTTGTTCCCTCATCATCTTTTGAGAATTTTGTAGCATTTGGTTATTGCTTGAAATGTTTGCTGCAATAGATACAAATGCGTCGCTAAACTTATCAAGTTTAACATTGACTTCTCTTAAAGAGTTAGCACCGGTATTTCGTATAAGTTCGCCTTGCATTTCTAGCTGCGAAATGATTGCTTTGGTATCTTCTGAAATTGCCATTTTTAATTACTGCCTATTTTCGTTTTGTTTCTGTACATAATCAACTAACATGCCAAAATATAAATCTCTTTCATATGGTACCATACCTTCAATTTCATCTATGGAATATTTATGGTGCTGAGCCAAAGTGAATATCGTTTGATAATAATCCGCTAAAGTCGTATGACTCAGCATTAGATAAAAAAAGAGTTCATACCCTCCACTGCAAATGTTTTGTCTACGCCGTCTTTGTTTGTATAATTTAAAGTATGCCTTAGCTTCGGCATTGTTTCAAAAAAGCTTTGTATTCCTTTAACAATATCAGAAGAAATATTTTCCATGAAATCGTCAATTTCTTTTGTACTGTAGTTTCTAAATTCATGAACTTCATCTTCAGATGCCACTTTATCTAAACACGATGTTAAAATAAAGTAATTCAATAAAGGATCCTCTGGATCTCTGTCCCTAATCTTAATGTATTCATCAATAGTAGGGTACTTTAAAAATAAACTAAATTCTTCGTTAATCTTAACCTTATTTGAATGTTCTTCTGATGTTTCTAAACTTACTGTGTTTAAATCCATAACAAGCTCAACCGTTTCTAACGTGTCAGGATCTTTTAAACCAAATTTAGTTTCGTTGTTGACTGATTTAGATCTTAAATTCAAAATAATAAATTCTAAATCAAACATCGCAAGCTTAGAAATATCTATGTCAACGACACAGTTATTAACAACTTGTTTAGCTGCCAACAATTCTTGCATTGGATCATCGGCTTCTTGTGCAACTAATAAAATCTTTTCTTCTTTTACAGTAAATGGTCTGTACTTAATAGTCTCACCGGTTGATGGCAATTCAAGCTCATAAATTGGTAAATCAATTTTTGGTAGTCCCATAATCTAATTCTCCTATTATCTAAAAATACCGCCAACGCGGTTTGATATATTGTCAAAGTTATTTGTAATTCGTGTAAATTTGTCTACACTATCTTGTATTGATCTTGGCACAATGTTTTGTCCAATTAACTGACCAAAGTCACCAACTGACTCGATAAGACCAAGTAAGCCGTTGCCTCTATTAAATCTTCCTGTTGTTATTCCTTGGCGCTCGCCTGAAAATTCAATTCTATCATATTGGAAACTTATTGGTAAAGTACCGTAACTATCATTTGATTCCCACGCCAAATCAACATCTCCTAGTAACCCAGGGAATGCACCATCTAATATTGTTTCGTAATACTTGCCTGTTTCTAAAAAATCATTTGAATATGCTTTAATTGTTAAGCGGCATCCGTATTCGTTTTTATATCCAATTTCAAATGGTAACGCACCACCAACCTCAGAAAAGTTTCCACCTGAAGTAGAATAATTTACTATTCGCTGCATCCATGAATGGAAAAATGTTAATACTTGATGGTCTGAGTCTAACATAAAGATAGCTTGTACTGGTTCTGGGTTCATCATTGTTGGATACATTCTACGTTGTTGTCCAACAGCTTCGTATGAAGTTAATGCCATACTTAACCCAGGGATTGCTACGTTTTTACAAAAGAATGTTAAATCCCTTGTGTCCATGGCAGAAACATTAACTGGAAAGTTATTAATAGTAACTTCAAATAACGACTGCCGTTGTGGTCCGCCGAAGCGATCCATTTGCGATTTAAAATCTTTTATACTAAACGCCATGTTATCCTCTGATTATCTTTCTTGAGTCTTTAAAGACCTGTGCTTGTGTGGCACCTACAAAGCGTGCCGTTGGTAAAAATAACGCTACATCCCATTCTGAAGGTGAGATATATATTAATCGCGATCTTAGCTGACCAGTTAAGTAATGTTTTATACATGGTTTAAATTCTTTAAATTTAGTCGCACTTGCCAAAGTCTGATAGCTTAATTTTAATTTAGTTGTTTCGTCATAGTATTTATTGTTAGCAGTATCATAAAGCGCATCCATTAACTTAGCTCTTAAGACAGGAGGTAAGTAATGCATATTAATTCCCATGAAGCCACCTTTAGCTCTATTTATTGGAAATATGAGCGGAAATCTATCATAATATGGTAAAGTATCTGCATGCTTAGCTAAATAATTAAACATATACATATTGCCTAATTCAAATCTGCTTTTTGCGCGTTCTTTACCCATTTCTTTAATCATTTTTTCTGGACGAGACTTCGCCTTTGTAGTATCTTTGGCTTGCTGGCGATACCATTCTCTGGCAGCGTCTGTCCGAGCTGGTATCTGACCGCTGCGAACACCTTTTAATAAAATATCATCGAATACTTTTGCTACCATTACTTTAATCCCAGTTCGTGTTCTGTGTAAATTTCAAATGCCCAACCACGGTCAGCGCAGAATTTTCTAGCTGCTTTCCATTTCGCTTCGTTGACGCCATATGTCTTTACCTCGTTTAGATATCTGCGGGATACCCGACCTTTACTCGTTTTCATTTTACTTCTATCAGGTGGCTTTGTCTGTGCAGCCGGTTTAATTTCAATCATCAAAGTTTTCTGTTCGCCACTCGCTATTTTCCTATGAACAATAACATCAGGAAAATACCTGTGCCTTCTTCCGTCAATAGGAGACATATATGGTATTACTACCTCTTCACTTTGCCACCATACAACATCAGGATGTTCATCTACATAACGAAAAAACTTAAATTCCCACATGGAACGATAAATAATCTTTGTAGGGTCACCCTTGTATTTAGTTGGGTTCTTTGGTCGAAACCTTCCGCTATATGCCAATTCGTGCCTCATAATTTAGTATAAATAGAACAATAAACTATTTATAATCAAACGACAGGAAAAATCTATGGTAAATTTGCTGAGACGCGTTGAGACATACCGAAATAGAAAAGAACAGAGATTTTCGCAAGGTTATCAATGTTTTCCCGAACAACCGCACGCACATAGTTGTTTATTAAGTTTTAAAGACTTTACGTATGAGGATATTAAAGTTGGAAATAACAATGGTTTAAGAAGAACTCCGTTCCAACAAGCGTTCAATAACCGTGCATCAGGAGCTCGATTAAGAGGGGTCGATACTATTGAATTGCCATTCCCAAAAGCATTATTGGATAATACAGGCCTAAGAATAAATGGCAACGAGAGAGATCCGTTTGTTGAAAGTATTGCTAGTAAAGTTAATGACTTTATTGATGGTAAAGGTTCAATGACCGCTGAGCAAATTCCGCAAATGTTACAATCAATGGGTGCTGGGCTTAGTGGGATTGGTGGCGGAGATTTAATGAAAGCTGCCAGAGGTATGGCAAAAGAAGTACTTGGAACAGACGTTAAAGATGTTGCATCTGCATCGCAATATTTATTAAGAAACAGTCCTCTCCTATCAGGTAACGGTGTTGGCAGAGCTATTGATTTAGTAACTGGCCAAACAATTAACCCTCGTGAAACTCTTTCATTCGAAGGCGTTAATCTAAGAACTCACCAATTTTCTTGGGATTTGTTTCCAAACAGTGCAGCTGACTCTGAAAGAATTAAAAATATCGTTAATATGATTAAGAGAAAATCATTACCTGAAGTAACAAACTTATCTGGGATACCAAAAGCATTTTTACAATATCCTTCCGTTGTTGATGTATATTTACTCGGTGTTAATAGCGATCACTTTATTAAATATAAAAGTTCTATGATAACAGAGTTTAGTGTAGACTATGGTGCAGGCGGTGGAGTTTCGATTATGAAAGGTGGTAAACCTGCTGGTGTTACTCTTAGTCTCAATATGACTGAATTAGAAATTGAAACATCGCATGATTATGGTACATCAGGTGGCCAGGATATTGCGCTTTCAGATGAAGAACAAAGAAGACAAAACATAATTAGTGCGAGTGCAGGATAATGGCAAAATATTTTGAAAACTTTCCTTTAATAGAATACGAAGGCAAATTAGTACGAGATATTACTAGACGTACTAACTTTACAAAAGAAGTCTCTAACAATCCTTTAATGTATTTACCATATACTGTTAAAGAAGGTGAGAGACCAGAAGACATTGCTGAATTTTATTATGGCAGTGTTGATTACACGTGGGTTGTATATTTCGCAAATTCTATGCTGGACCCATACCACGATTGGCCTAAATCAGAACAAGACTTTAATAATTATTTAATTGCAAAGTATGGCGAAGCCTCAGGATTAGTTGGTGAAGATATTGTTGATTGGACGAAGGATGATAACCCTGAAAACATCCTATACTATTATAAAGAGGTATAACTAAATGGCAGTTGATATTGTTAAACTTGCTCCCGAGTCATTCCGAACGATTTATTTACGTAAGGAAGACCGGATTATTTTACGTACAGAACAAGGACGTAAGATTATTATTAAACGTATTATTCCAGATGAATGGAAACCTTGGAGAGTTTACGATCAGGAATTAGCCGATAACAATAATAAAAAAGAAATCTTTTTGGTGGATAACGCTTATTTACCACAAGTTACCGATTCGTTTAGAAAGAAAATGCGTAGCAAATAATGGCAGATACACAATTTAATCCGGGAACGGCAGATGTTGTTGAAGCAATAATGACATCGCACGATGGTAGCAAATCAGAAAACATCACGGCACAAATTGTGTCCTTTAGTTTAAGTCAAACGATGAGTAGTGCTAGCTACAACGGTTCGCTAACTTTACTTGATAGTATTGGTTTGTTTGAAAGCTTTCCAATTCGTGGTGAAGAAACGCTCGAATTAAAATTTGTAGGTCATGATTTTAATACAGAAGTTAATTTAAAGACACACACATATAGTATTGATAGTATATCAGTAGATGAATCAAGCAGTAAGCTGTTATTTAATATTAATTTCGTTTCAAATTTAACTTATAAAGCTAGCAAACGTAGAATTATTAAAGCGTTTAAGCAAAAGTCTATGGATCAAATTGCTCGCGAATTGTTTAATACGTATTTTGGACCGCTCGGCGGAAAGAAATATTTGGATCCTGTTACTAATCGTCCTTTAGAATATGCTGCGTATGTAATGCCAATTACCGAAGAAGAAAATAGAAATTTTATTTTGCAGCCAACAACGAATATGACTAACTGTACTATACCCAATTATCTTCCAACGCAGGCTATGCAATTTTTATCAAACATGAGCTTTCAGCCAGAAACTCCATCTTGTTCGTTTAAGTTTTTTGAAACAGTAGACAACTTTTATTTTTGCACAGACGAATACTTTATTAAAACCGCACAAAGAAAAGAAATAATTGATTTGTTTTATTCACCGGCTTCTTCTAACGACCCACGAAAGCCTATAGATCAAATTAATAGAATTGATGAGTTAACTATTATTAATAAAGGTTTAAACACTGCGGCTGATATGCTTTCTGGCGCATATAAAAATAAAACAACTGAAATTGATTTAGTCAGAAGAAAGTTAGTTACAAACATTTGGTCATACGACAAGAATGCCAAATATATTGATATGTCAGGGTCACCACGTGACTTAACAGACGATACACATACATCAAGTTTTAGAGATGATACATTTACAGATGAAAATGCCAAAGACTTTTTAGTGTTTAAAGATTATCAACAAAGTGGCGATATACCAAGTGCTTTACATACTGACAGGTTTATACCACAAATTATTGCTAACAGACTTTCTTATAGACATCATTTAAATAAAACATTGTTATCAGCCAAAATGAAAGGTCGTTTAGATATTAGACCCGGAATGATAGTTAATTTAGATATTAAAAATTTAGATGGAGTTGACAAATTAGAAAAAAATACAACAATGTCTGGGAAGTACTTGGTTGAAACTGTAAACCATAATAGAGATGATAAAGGAACTTTACATTGCGGTTTAAGACTGCAAAAGTTTGGTTGGAGTAAAGGTGATATAAATGTTTGATTATGGTAAAGGAATACGAAACCCACTATTCTTTGTTGGTGTTATTGAGGAAAACGTAGATCCACGTAAAGAAGGACGAGTTAAAGTTCGTGCGTTTGGTATTCACGGTTTAAATACAGATATTCGCACAGAAGACTTGCCTTGGGCCGTTGTTGTTAAAGGCGATTACGATCCAAATGGTACACCCGGTTTAGGAATGCCTGCAGTAAATAGTTTTGTATTTGGCATGTTCCTTGACGGCGAAGGTGCTCAACAACCAATGGTGCTTGGATTAATTCCAACACAATATACACAAGTAATTAATCCAAAGGCAAACGGGTGGGGAAGTATTCCAGCAAAAGCTGCTAAGCTACTTGCTCGTGGATCTGCGCCAGAAGACTTTGGGCAACCGCAAAACTCGCGACGTTCACGAGTTGAATATATGGACGAGACTTCTGTTTCATCACAAAACGGCGCAAGAGTTCAAAATGTTGAAATGGGTGGCGATCCTGAAAGAAATTGGACTGAGCCGTCACCGTCAGTTCAATCAGAATATCCTTTTAATAGAGTTTTTGAGTCAGGTGCTCATGTTATTGAACTAGACGATACGCCAAACAATGAAAGAATTCTTATATATCATAAAGAAGGTTCTTATATGTCAATAGACTCACGCGGTGTTGTTGTCAACAAAGCAGTGTCAGATCAGTATGACGTATTAGATAGAAACGAACATAAAGTAGTTGGTGGAATGGGCGGTGGCTTTAGTACAGTAACTATCAATGGTAATTCATATGTTAAAGTCAAAGGTAACAAGACTGAAGAAATTGATGGTGATTTGCAAACATTAGTTCATGGTAATCATTTACTTTCAGTAGGTGGTCAATCTACTTTAGTTGCTGGTGAACAAGCTCAAATTAGAGCAGCCGATGTAAAACTTGAAGCGAATGTTAGTTCTCTTATTATAAAAGCTGGTAAAGAAATTCAATTCCAATCTGGTCAAGGTACTTATATTAAGTCTGACAAAATATACATGGAAGCATTGAGCGAATTACATTTAAAATCAGATCTTACTTTTATGGAAGCTACATCAGAACTTGATATATTTTCTGAAGCTGCTCGTATTAACGGAACTGCATCACTTAACATTAAAGGTGATGGTGTATTAAGTATGGGTTCAGATGGCCTCGTACATGTAAGTGGTACTACTGTACATATTGACGATTATGTAGAAATGGCAAATGGTAGTTCAGTTGCTCCAGAAAGCGCGTTTCCTGCTGAACCTTCAAAAGATGCTACACCTATTGAAGCGCCAGAGCCTGTTACAAAATCAACCGCAATTAATCCTGAAGATCCGGTATCAGTTGGCGGTGGAGGTTTAACTGCCGGTGATGACAATAATGGAGGACCGAGGTAATGAGTATAGAAACAACAGTAGATTGCTTAACTCCAGATGAATTACGCGTAGAACAATCTTCGGCAACTTCAACATCAAATGGTAATGGCGAATTTACGTTATCGCAAATAGAAGTTTTTGAAAAAGAGTTTCAAGATAGTATATCTAACAGTGTCGTAGGTGATCCATTAACTCGTGCCGTTGCTCAGTTCCCTGACTTTTATACAAATCTTGCTTCAATTAATGCAGTATTACAATCTGAGTTTTCTAAAGAACAAATACCTAAATACGAAATACTTAAAATTAAAAGTGATGCGGCTGGTGGTAATGTTGTTTTAACCCCTGTTGAGTATGCGCTTTTTCTTGCTGATAGTAGTATGACTCCTATTACTTCTAACTTTATAGCAAATCAAAATCCACCTAAGTTTTTACAAAGCCTCGATGATTATTTAAGAGGTGGATTTGCTACTTCTATAATGGGTGGATTTTGTGGAACAATGCCAAACGTGTTTGGAGCTATTGGCGCATTCTTTGGTATTATTGGACAGATAGATGGACTTCTTCAAGATGCGCTTAGTTTTATTAGTAAAATACGAAATATTAAAGATCCAATAAAAGCTTTATTTGATGCAATTAAAGTAAAGGCACTTATTGATGCAATCAAAGAAAAAGTTACTAAAGCTGTTATGGGTGTTGTAAATAAAATTAAAAGCGCTGTTGAAAATTTTAACCCAGCTGAAGTTATTAAAAGAGCTGAAACTTTTATAAAGAATACTATTGAATCCAAACTTGTAAATTTGCAAGAAGGTATTATGGGTTTCTTTAGCGAAGAAAATATTAAAAAGATTGAAAACAAAATTAAAGGTATGATTGATTACGCAGTTGGATTGTTTGATAATCCTTCAGTTGAAGAAATTATGTTTTTAATATCTCGCATATGTGGTTTCGCTGCAGGTATTGAAACGTTAGTCCAAGGTCTTAAAGATCCATTAGATAAAACTGCTGATACATTTTTAAATGGTATTGATATGTTAAAGGCAAATTCTGGAGTTACTACAGCCGCAGTCGTAAAGGCTGGCGGTATTCGTTTTGATGATGAAACGCGCAAAAAGGCGATTGAAGAAGCTGATGATTTGTTTACGGTAGCTGGAAATGCATTTGAATTAGATAAAGAATATAGTGAAATACCAACGTGGGATCAAATTAAAGATGGAAAGCATCCTATTATTAAACCTAAAGTTGGATCATCTGCTAATACACGCGGTGGTTGGGAAGGCTTACAGCTAAAAACTCGAGCTAAACTAATACAACTTCACAAACTTGCAAATATGAGTGCACCATTTATTTTGCACAGTGGTTATAGATCACAAGAATTTCAAGATGTATTATACCAGAGAATGTTAGATAGAAATGGTGGAAAATCTGATGGCACTGTTGCAAAAATTTCACAGCACACTTCAGGATTAGCGGTTGACATTTCTTGGAGTAGTTATCACATTGATGGCGCCAAAGTTAAAGAAGTAGTTAGACAGGCTAGAGGGGATTTAACGTGCTTATCACCAACTGAAATCAATGAAAGCCCAATACGAGATATTGCTAATGGAATAGGTTTTAATGGTGTTGGCTATTATAATAGTTTTATACACTTAGATTTAAGATCATACTGTGCTACATGGCCAGATTCGAGACGATAGGATGATACATTTTCATATAAATAACTGTAAAGCATTGGACACAGACAAATGGTCGTAAACTTATTATCACAGAGACAAAAGAAGATCTCTATATATTCTGACTTTAAGAAAAGCCTTGAAGTTAGCCCATTGTCATTAGATCTTACTGTAAACAAAGATGAAGACGCGGTAAAAGAAGCAATAATTAATTTGTTATTGACTGATCGTGGCGAAAGACTAATGCAGCCAGCAATTGGTGGTAATTTGCGGGCAATGCTTTTTGAAAATATAACACCCGGTGTGTTAGTAATGATAGAAGATCAAGTACGTACAACGCTCGATTTATACGAACCAAGAGCAGAGATCATTGACGTTTTAGTAACTTCAAATATTGATGATAACGTTGTAAAGATACAGGTTCATTTTTACATATCAAATAATCAGCAACCTATATCTGTTGACGTATTTCTAGAGAGGACTAGATAAAATGGCAAAGTTAAATATTTCAGAACTAGATTTTGACGCGGTTAAAAATCAGTTTAAAGAATACTTACAATCACAAACTCAATTCAAAGATTATAACTTTGAAGGTTCAAACATGTCGGTATTGCTTGACGTGTTGGCATACAATACATACCAAAATAACTTCTATACAAATATGGCAGTTAATGAAATGTTCCTTGACTCTGCCGTATTAAGAAACTCTATTGTTTCACATGCAAAAGAATTAAACTATCTACCAAGATCTAGACGATCGGCAAAGGCTATCGTTAAGGTTACGATTACAGATGCGAATGCTGAAGGTCAGTCGATTACAATTCCTCAGTACTCGCCTTTCACAACTGTTTATAATGGCGAAAATTTTGAGTTCGTTACAGACCAAACATATGTTGCCAAGAAAACCGCACCTCAAACATTCGTTGCTGAAAACGTTGAAATTTTTGAAGGCCAGATGCTAGCTAGCTTTGAACGTGAAGGTTTCTTTGTTGACGACGATGGCATTTTAAGGGTAACACTTTCAAACGAAAACGCAGACACTGAGTCTATTTCTGTATTCGTTGACGCTGAAGCTACTGAAAACGAAAATGTATTCCTACGTAAGAATGATATTTTTGGTGTAGGACCAACAGATAAAGTATTTTATATTGAGCCATATATTGATGGAAGATATACTATTTACTTTGGTAATAATGTATTTGGTTTCCAACCTGAAGAATTTGAAGATATTAGAGTACGTTATAGAATTACATCAGGCGTTGAAGGTAATGGTGCGTTTGCATTTTCACTCCCAACTACATACGGCTCAGCGGTAGTTGAAACAATACAGAGTGCAAGTAATGGTGCTGAACGTGAAACAATGGAAAGCATTCGATACTTTGCTCCTAAATCATTACAAATCCAAGAACGTGCAGTAACAACATCTGATTACGAAATCTTATTAAAATCAAACTTCCCTGAAATTCAATCAGTTGCTGCATATGGTGGCGAAGATTTAGAACCACCACAATTTGGTAAAGTTGCGATTTCAGTATACCTTGGACAAAACCAAACAAGCTTATCTACAACGCTATCAAATACTTATATTGAATACTTAAAAGATAGAAGCCCATTGGCTATTGAGCCAGTATTTGTTCCATCTAAATTCTTATATGGTTGTACGACAGCTGAAGTAACTTATAATCCTAAGCTTACAAGTAAATCTGAAGGTGACTTAGAGATATTAATAAGAGACGCAATTAAACTCTATAGTGATACTTACTTAGATGACTTTAATACTTTTGCAAGGATTTCTAAATTAACAACGTCGATTGACGCGTTAGAAACATCAATCATTGGTACAACGATTAGTATTATGCCTTACATTGAGTATTCGCCAGCATTAGGTATTGCTCTTAACCCATCGTTTAAGTTTGAAGCTGCACTCGTTAAACCATATCCTTTTGATACAGAGGACGGGTTCAATGATTATAAACCTGCAATTAAAAGCGGTGTATATACTCTTAATGGTACTGATGTATATCTACAAGACGACGGCCGAGGAAATATTCAAGTCATTGCTAATGATATTGCAAATCCCAAAGTTATCAAACCAATTGTTGGAAGCGTCAATTACCAAACTGGCGAAGTTAACTTAGTTGGATTTATTGCTGACAACTATATCGGCGCAGGTATTAAGATAATGGCCAATACAGTATCAAGCGATATTAAAGCCCCAGCAGGAAGAATATTTGGAATTAAAAATTCTGATGTAACAATTAAACTTACAGGTTCACAAACAAATGCCCGTTAGCAATACCAAAGAAGTAGAAAAGCAAATATCTTTTAAAATCGCGCAACAATTTCCTGCGATTTACAGAGAGAATAATGATGAGCTTGTTTCCCTTGTCACTGACTATTATAAGTTTCTAGAAACAACACCTAATCAGCACGTGTATAATACGCGAAGATTATTTGAGTATCGCGATATTACTACAACACTATCGAGTATGATCTTATTCTTTCAGAAAAAGTTTTTAGCGGATTTACCTTTATTAGAAGATACAAGCGTACGATTAGTTGTCAAAAATATATTAGATTTATATAGACGCAAAGGTTCATCGGCCAGTGTTGTTTTATTCTTTAGAATGTTTTACCAAGAAGATGTAGAAATTTTTAATCCGTCTAAATATGTTTTAAAACCATCAAATTCTAAATGGCAAACCGGTAATTATTTACAAATGATTCCAAACAATGGATTATTTTACGATAGGTCTGGCGAAAAATATTACGAATACTCTGACTTATTAGGTAAAACGGTTATTGGATCCGTATCAAAGGCGCAGGCTGCAGTTGATAAGATTAACTTTGTTCTTTTAAATAATACTCTTACACCAATTTTATATCTGTCTAACTTAAAAGGTACGTTTAAAAGATACGACGATATCGTTGCTCGAATAGATAGTAAAGATGTATCTTTTGGTGTATTAAATGGGTCAGCTTCTGATATTACTATAGACCTTGACTATGGTGGAACTACAGGTAATAACATTGGTGACGAAGTTTATATTAAAAGCGATTATGGCGTAGGCGGTGTAGCACTTGTTACTGATACTGAAGATGAGTTTACAGGTATTGTTGATTATACATTAACTGACGGCGGCTTTGGTTATACGATAGCCAACACTAGACTTGAAGTTTCAAACCAAGTTGTAATTTTAAATAACGAAGATTTATCTTTTACTCCACTCGAAAGATTAGTTGATAGTGGCGGTAATCAGGGTACAGTGATTGGACAGAATTCTTCTGCCGTCGGTGTTAAAATGGATGTTGGCGAAAGCTTTGCTATAGGAAGAACTATTTCAACATTGGATAGAACTCCAAACATTGATATAGAACCAGTCTTTAGTATTTCAGATAAAAACGAAACATCTCCGGGACCGTTGTACCCAGATACATCAGCTAACACAGATGTTAAAGTTGAAACACTTTCTAACATCGAAACCATTGCTTTAATTACAGACCCTATTGCACCTTTCCTTGGTGTAACAATTAACGCAGCAAATTACAATGTGGCACCTGCTACACAACCTATGTCAGGTACCGCAGATCCTGTAACACTTAGTACTCCATTAGAGGATGCATTTGATTTAACGCCATTTGAAATTGGTACGATTGATGCATTTGAAAATATTAACCCAGGTGAAGATTATGTAAACGACGTATTTACATTAGTTAGAGATGAGGTAATGATTGCGTTTGATAGATACGAACAGCGATTAATCGTTAGTCCATTCAGTGCTGCATTTTCGGTAGGTGACACAATCACACAACCATCGACAAGTGTATCCGGTATTATTACAGGCATTAATGTAGACAGAGGATTTATCCAAGTTAGACCTTATGCGTATTATGGATTTAGAACCGCACCTATTAACCACGAAGGAACGGTATACACTGTCATAGCAACTGAAAGAGATTACACCACCGATGTTTACGGGGCAAATGCTGAAATGACTTCACGTACTCAATTTGCTACTGGTAGAATATCTGAAGTAAGAGTTACAAACTCTGGCTTTGGTTATTTAAACAAAGAAATAGTATTCCTTACTAACGCAGCAGGACAAAAATTAGCCAAGGGACAATTGTTCGCAGACTCTCAAGGTATCACTGCAGGGTTCTGGGGAAGTGAAACATCACACGTAAACGGTTACAAGCAAGACGGTACATATTACGATAGCCAAAACAGAGTACACGACTCTGACTTCTATCAAGAATATTCATATCAAATTAAATCAACGGTTGACTTTAAAGAATATGAAGAAACGCTTAAACAAAATATACACTTAGCAGGTACTAGAATATTTGGAGCATTCTCATATAAAAAGAAACAAATAGTTGGTGTTACTGCTAAGTTTGGTAGAACAATTAAAAACGATCCATTAATTGGTGGGGATCCAATAGTCGGACCAGATCAATCACCGACTATTCCAAGGTATAGTTCAGATAGAACAACGATTACAGTAGACACGGTTAACTTGAAGGTTGACACAGTTTAATAAATAGATAAAACACGACTTTTAGGAGCAAATAAATGGCAAAGCAAACGATTGGCGTTGGATTGGTTGGAAACGATGGCCTCGGCGATCCACTAAGAAATGCTATGGTTAAAGTTAATGAAAACTTTACCGAATTATACGACGATGCATTTGACGGTGCATACACATCATTAACTGGCAGGCCAACCAGTTTATTATTCTTTGTAAACGATGGTGCAAATAATCAAGTTCTTACAACTGATGGCGAAGGAAATATAACGTTTCAAAGTGGGTATGGAAATACTGATGTCGACTCTCATTTGAATATAGGTTCAGCGGCTGCGGATCAAGTATTAGCGTGGTCAGGAACTGATTATGAATGGGTTCCTCAAGCTTCAGGTTCAGGCGGCGGTGGCGGTTTATCAAATACTGAAGTTATAAGTGTTGTTACTGGCTCAGATTTAGATATGGGTGGTAATAGAGTTTTATTTGGTAACGTATATCAGTCAGAAGGTGACTTACCTGCTGCGGGAAGCTATCATGGCATGTTTGCTCACGTACATGGAACTGGTAAAGCATATTACGCTCATGCAGGTGCTTGGGTTCGTTTAGCAGATTATTCCGAAGTTGGTGGTGGAGGAGGCAGTGGTGGTTTATCAACACGAGCTGCCGTATCCGGTACAACGGCCGCGATCGCAAACGGTGTCTCAACCGATATTGATATTGTTGGTCATAAGACATACGCATTAATGACTATTCAAACAAGCCATGCTGCGTGGGTAACACTTTATACAAGTAACTCAGCAAGAGCGGCAGATAATTCTAGACTCGAAACAGAAGATCCTGCAACAGATGCTGGTATCATTGCCGAGGTAATTACTGCAGGTGCCGAAACTGTTATTATTGGGCCTGCAACCATTGGTTATAATTTAGAAAGTACTCCATCTACAAACATACCAGTCAAGGTAAGAAGTAAACATGGATCATCAGTTGCGCATACAGTAACACTTAATGTTTTAAAACTAGAGGCATAACATGCAAAAAGAATGGATTGTTACACTTCATAATAAAGAGGATTTAAATTCCTTTTACGATGACATGGAAAATGAAGGTGGAGCGTTGTACATTCCGGGTCGAGCAGTACCCGTTGTTGATAGAAGAAGCATAAGTCGCAATACTCATTATATGTTAACCAATGAAGAAGCGAAAGAATTAAAAAACGATCCTAGAGTCTGGGGCTGTGACTTAGTAGAATTAATTGATTTGACTACCAAACCTCAAGGATGGTCAGTCGTTAATCAAAAGTTTTCAAAAGATTGGTTTACAGACGCAACAGATTTTAACTGGGGTTTACTTAGACATTCTGAAGCCGCAAATAGAAGTAACTGGGGAGATAATGGAGTTGCAAATATAAACTCTGATTTAACCGTAACTGCATCAGGTAAAAATGTTGATGTTGTTATCGTTGATGGACATATTGACCCAGCACATCCAGAATTTGCAGCAATTGGAACTGAGACAGATTATTCAAATGGTGCACTTATAAGTGACTCATCTAATGGAGCAGTATTTAATAGACAAATAACAGCTCGTGGTTTAAAGATGGTTGTTGCAGGCGCAGTTGGAGGTCAAACCGCAGTACCTGATATGTGGGCAGAAAAAACTGCCAAAATGGTAACATTGTTAATTGATCCAACATATCCTCTTATTAATGTAGACCATCAAATCAATTTAATTAAAACATTACAAGGCGCTACAGGAACTATACACGCAGGACTTCCTGCCGTTCAAAGAATTGCATACGGTGGTGGTTCTGAATATAGTCCAAACTTTTTAACAGACGCAGGCGCTGCACAGTATGCAGGATACGTAGATTTTTTAGATAACCACGTACATAACGATATGGTTTGGTATGCTAATATTAGCGGGCCAAGCCCGTCGGTTGGTGATAGAGATATTGAAGAACTTGTAGAACATCTTATGCACACAATACATTTGTTTGGTATTATGGGTGCGGTGCCGGGATCTGAAACAGCTGTGAATTGGTTAGCAACTAATAATGTTAATTGGCAAACAACAGAATTGCACCTTGCTATGAAAGAAGCTATTGATGGCGGATTTTTTGATCCGTCTGGTTATGCATCCGATTGGGCAACAGTGGATGAGGCAGCTGAGGTAGCTTATAAAGAATATATGTATTTGATGAACTGGTCAATGTGGGATATGAGTACTTTTTGGGATGGTGGATCACTGTCACCGGAATGGTCTGACTCAGTAAAAACTCCATCTGGAATGTTAACTAATAATCCGAAAGGGTACGCCCTATTTAAATCATATTTTGAACCAGTGTTAAGTAAACCAGACTTTGTTGTTTTAAGAGATATTTTTAGGGATAATGATAACGGTCCTTCATATTATACACCAGCAGCAAACGGCGCTTCAAGAATTAATCAATTTAATTGGTTTTCGTTAACAAGTGCTTTAGGATTTGGATCAAATGGTACATATACATATAATCGTTCAGGTTCATATACAAACGTAGCAGATGAAGCTGATAATAATCATGGCTGCCATTGTGGTGGAACTGTAGCAGGGAATACTCAAGGTTGGGCACGTTCAGCAACAGTTTATAACATTAGTCCATATGGTTCAAACCCAAATAGTTTATCAAGTACAAGGATGTGGGATTACATTAGAGAATGGCATAATACAAAAGCCATTAACCCTACAACTGGTAGACGCAATCCTACTATTACAAACAATAGTTATGGTAGTTCTATACCTGTTGGTTCAGCTGAAGATAATTTTGGTAACATTACAAGTATTACATATAGGGGTACAGAGTTTAGCCCAGGACGAGATTTAACTACAACTGAATTAAGAGCTCGTGGTTGTTATGCTCCATCTTTACAAATGGATATTCCAAATTGGTTTACTTCACGCCAAGCTGATATGCAAGACGCAATAGATGACGGAATTATTATTGTAGCATCGGCAGGTAATGATAGTTGGAAAACTGTTAACGAATCAGACCAAGATTGGAATAATACATACGAAGTACAATATTATGGATTTGACCAAACATATTATCTTAACCGCGGTACAGGTTCCGGCGCTGGGTTTAATCCGGTTATTAACGTTGGAGCTACATCAAATAATGTTAATGAAGTTAAAGCAACGTTTAGTAATTGCGGTAACCAAGTTGATATTTACGCAGCCGGCGAAGCCATTCAAAGTAGTTTGCACTCAGGTGGTGTAAACGATGCTAGAAATAGTAGTTATCAATTAGGTAAGTATCAAGGAACAAGTATGTCTGGCCCACAAGTGGCAGGTGTTGTTGCTTTGCTTGCAGAGTCTTGGCCTAACCTAACTCAGGAAGAGGCAGAGGATTGGTTACTTAATAACGCAACTATGAATGCCATGTATGACTCTGGTACAGACGATGCGTACGATAGAAATAGTTTACAAGGCGCGGCAAATAAATATCTAAGATGGTATAATCAACGACCAATAGACGGAAACACACTTCCAAAGCAAAATTTTAAAACAAGACCTGCATCTGGGAAAGTTTACCCACGACCTAATATACGTAGAAGAGGTTAGGAAAATGTTTATAAATATTACAAAGAGGCAGGCTAGGTGACATGGCAGAAGTACTTACTACAAAATTAAAAAATGATACTACCAGAATGTTTATGGAAGACATTCAGGACAATGACTTTTATGTATTCATTTCTTCTGTTTCGACAGACGCACGTGCAAGAGCATCTAATTCACAATATAGTAAAAATGAATTTTTAGAAAATACTATATTTGGTAAAAAGGTTCTTGGATCTGATACCAAGTTTATGATTAAATATCATCCTTGGCAGAAAGACGCTACTTATGTTCAATACGATGATAGGATTGACTTAGATGGCGAAAAGTTTTATGCCGTAGTAGGACCAAACGATAATGATACTGGAGACTATCGAGTATTTAAATGTTTATATAATAACAATAATGGCGCATCTTCTGCTCCGCCAAACTGGAATTCTTTTACAACAAACCAAATATATAGAACAGCCGACAAATACGTATGGAAGTTTATGTATGCGATTGAGGCGGCAGAGTTTGAGGCGTATAATGCCGTTGGTTATATCCCCTTACCTGTAGATTTAGAAATTTATCCTGATCCAAATGCCGATGCTAACAATATTGTTTATGGATCAGAGCTTAGTGATATCTTTATTGAAAACCCAGTTGATAACGCTGGCTATCCTTCTTTGGACGGATTTTTAGTTGCTTCACCGTCAAACTCTGGTATTATAACAGTACGTGCTAATAATATTAACCAAATTCAAAACTATTATTCAGGCATGACAATATATACAACAAACCCAGATGGTGTTTCAAACATATATAAAATTGATACATACACATTTGACTCGAATACCGGATATGGTAAAGTTAGAGTTGAAGGTACACCACGTGCTGACGGTGTTTCAAACATTGCCACGTTTTCAATTATCCCAACTATTGAATTGCAAGGAGATGGTTCAGGGTGTGTTGCTAAGTCAGAAGTAGTTAACGGACAAATTACAAATATTATTATTCTTAACCCAGGATCTGGTTACACTAATTTAACAGCATCAGTCAAAGATCCTGAGTTTGATTTTGCGCCAGAAGATCCTAACTCTGTTGATGTTAGAGCAGAACTAAGACCAATACTTTCACCGTTTGGTGGGCATGCATATAACTTAATTGACGAATTATATTGTAGTCACATTCTCTTATATGGATACATTACTGAAACAGATAATAACCAAATTGGTAAGGAAAGTAGTTATTCAAATATTGGTATTGTTAAAAATCCAGAATTTGTAAGTGCTCAGGCAAATACAGCGAACACACCAGACGTATTTGATAATAGAATTGAAATCTCAACGAATAATATTTCTTACGCAGTTGAAGGAGATATAATTACGCAATTAGATTCTTCAAATAAAGTTACATTCACTGGTAAAGTACATGAAGTAGTTGACTCTGCTAACACGGTGTATATTTCAAACTACATGGGTCCGTTTGTCAATCAAGCAAACAATGATATATCGTTTGACCCAACCGCCGCAATTGTCAATTCTACAGGTCAAAGAATTGTAATAAATAGTCCACAAGCCAATAATACGATAGAATCAGATTACATCCAAAGAAGTGGGCAAGTATACTTCATGGAAGATTTTGTTCCTCTCGTTCGTACAAGAACCTCACGGGAAGAATACAAATTAGTATTAGAATTTTAAGGAAACATGATAGATGCCTATTAATAAAAATTTAAATATTGCTCCATATTTTGATGATTTCAATATAGAAAAGCAGTTCTATAAAATTCTGTTTAAGCCTGCTTACGCTATTCAAGCCCGCGAGCTTACACAGCTACAAACTATTCTTCAAAATCAAGTTGAGCAATTTGGTGATAATATTTACCAAGAAGGTAGCATTGTTAAAGGGTGTAACTTTACAAATTTAAATAGTTTAGAATTTGTTAAGCTAACAGACAAAACTGGTTTTGACCCAGAAACATTTATCCCTTCTGTTGCAGACGAAGTAATTCTTGGTACTACAACTTCTATCGAAACTAAGTATGAGGTTGAAGGACAAATTTCCGGTTTGAAGGCATCAATCGTATCCGCTGCTCGTGGTTTTGAAACTCGTCCGCCAAACCTTAATACATTTTTTATTAACTACTTAAACACAAACGAAGGAAGTGGTTATAAATCGTTTATTGCTGGTGAAGAACTTACAATTAATAAGTATCGCTATAATGGTTCAACTATTATTGAAACACAACTTAATGTTCAAACAACTCAGGTAACACAGCTTCCAACTCCAACAGGAAAATCATTTGGTATTCAAGCTGCAGCTGGTGTCGTATTCCAAAAAGGTCACTTCTTATTCGCTGCTGACCAAACGCTTGTTGTTTCTCCATATACTAACCAACCTGACGACTTATCAGTTGGCTATGAAGTTTCTGAAACAATTGTTAGTTCACTACAAGATAGCAGCCTATTTGATAACGCAAACGGTTCAGAAAATGAAAACGCTCCGGGTGCTGATAGATTTAAAATGGTTCCAACATTAACCGTTAAGACAACCGCAGTTGCTGATGTTGACGCAGGGTTCTTTACATTAATTAGGTATCAGAATGGCTCGGCCGTTACGCTTAGAGACGTTACACAATTTAACTCTGTTAATGAAGAACTAGCCAAACGTACATATGAAACAAACGGCGATTACATTGTTGATGATTTTAAAGTATTAGTAGAACGCAGAGATGATGAACTTACGGCACTTGTCGGAAAAGGCTCAGCTTATATTAAAGGTTATAGAATTGAAAACAAAGGTTTCCAAGATACAGTAATTGATGAAGTTACTACTACCACCGTACAAGCCAATGAGTCAACATCTCTTAATTATGGTGGATACGTTGACGTTACTGCAATTACTGGTACTATTGGATTACAATACGAAACACTAGAACTGCAACGCGCAAACGGCACAAAAATTGGCGAAGCTTTTGCTAAAAACATTACTCCTACAAGATTGTATTTGTTTGGTGTTAAATTACTCTACCCATCATATACATTTGCTAATGTTGAACGTATCGTTGGCACTGCAGGCGTTATCACAATTCCTTCCGGATCAAAAATCAAAGGTACAAACACTGCGCCAACAATATTTGATACTGGTGCAAGAAGTATTAAAACTTTAACTGATTTAATTATTCCTGTTCGTGCGCATGCATCAAGTGTAAATGTTTCAAGTAATGAAATTGTTATTAACGCCGTAGCAAACGAAGACTTTGCAGTTGACCAAAGCGATATCGTTGTGGTAGACGCATCTAATACTCTTATTAATGTACTAAGTTATACAACATCACTCAATAATTCAGTTCTTACAATTACTTTAGACCCAGCAGATAATTCAGATCCTGTTGCCGAGGTTTATTATAACAAAAGAATATTCAACAATACAGACGCAACAGCATATAATAAAGTATTAGTTAATCCATATATTAAATTTGTTTGGGATAATGGCGTATCTCAATATAGTCTTGGATTTCCTGATGTACACAGCATTATAAGCGTTGAAGATAGTCTTGGTAATGATTTTACTGAAAGCTTTAGATTAAATAAAAACCAAAAAGACAATTTTTATGATATCTCTTTTATGGAACTTATCCCAGGTCGGCCGGTTCCAACATCAGGTACATATACAGTACAACTTAAAGTATTTAAAATTAATAACTCAACTGGTTCAAACTTTTTTACTATTGACAGTTATCCAATTGATGATACAACTGCAATATTACCTAGTGAAAAAATTCGCACATCAGACATGGGTGTATACAAATCAACGACTGGCACAACATATAGACTAAGAGAATGTATTGATTTTAGACCATATGCTGATCTTAGCGCTGGGGCAAGCTACACTGCATTGACTGAAGGAGCTGCGTCGGTTGTTACTGCCGCGGTTGGAGCATCACAGCCAACATTTAGTACTAATGATTATATTATACCACAAATTAATGGTAATGTCAACGCTGAAATTGAAACTTATAACGCTCGTACTGATGCAGTTATTATTGACTCATATGGCGTAGTTGCTACAGTTAAAGGTAAAGAAGAACAAATTCCTTCGCCTCCAAAAATTGGCGCAGACCAATTCCTTATCTCTCATATTACAATCCCAGGTTATCCAGCACTATCTCCGGTAGAAGCGTCAAGTCAAAATAAGTCATACTATGCGGTTACTGCTAAGTCTGCTGGTACGAAAACATATACTATGGAAGATATTGCTAGCGTAGAAAAACGAGTAGATAATTTAGAATATTATGTTAGCCTAAGCCAACTCGAGGCAGACACTCAAAACTTAAATGTTATTGATGAAAATGGTTTAACAAGATTTAAAAACGGTTTCCTAGTAGATCCATTTAATGATACTACTATTGCTAATTTAGAAAACCCTAATTTCTCGGCAGCTATTCGCGGTGATACAAAAACACTTACTCCTGCATTAAGAACGTTTCCACTAGATTTAAAATATAAATCAACTTCATCAGCGTCTATCTTCCCAACAACAGACGACGCAGACATAGCATCCTTGACAAGAAATGCAAACGTTAAAGTATTATCGCAGACATATGCTACAAACTTTAGAAATTGTGTATCAAATTACTGGTCATATGACGGTGTTGGTGCTTTATCTCCAGACCACGATATGGCACAAGATGTAACAACTAATCCTATGAGATTAGATTTTGATATTGTTGCGCCATTTAATAACTTTATTGAAGATTTACAATCGTTTATTCCAATGACGCGAGACGTCGTTACGGCTGCAAGTAGAGTACGAAACAGAGTTAGAAATAATATTTGGCAAGATGTAACATCAACTACTACTCAAACTACAGCTCTTAATGTTGGATCAAATCAACAAACTTCAAGTGTTGGAGATTTTGTTTCTGACTTCCAATTTGAACCATATATGAGAGCAAGAGATATTAAAGTTTATATGTCAGGCTTACGTCCTAATACTCGACATTACTTTTTCTTTGATAAAGTTGACGTAAATAACAGAGTAAGACCTGGGACCACCTCAGCAACAAGAGCAAGAGATGTTGAAAAATTTGGAGCATTAAATGCCGCGGTTACTACCGATGCTAATGGTGTATTAAGAGCCGTGTTTGAATTACCATCAGGTACATTCTTTGTTGGCGAAAGACAATTAACAGTTGTTGACGTTAGCCAATACTCAAGCATTGACTCTGCAAAAACATCACGCGGTGATTTATCGTATAACGCATATAACATTAATGTTGACAAAGTTAGCTTAACTTCATCAGTAAGAATGCCTGAAACTTCAGTCATAACATCAACGACAACGAGAACAGTTGCAGGAAGACCTTTCGCAATTGATCCGCTAGCACAAACATTCTTTATTAAAGAAGGCATGGGTAAAGGGGCAACATCAGTATTTGCTTCTAAAGTTGATGTATTCTTTAAACGTAAAAGTGAAATTAACGGCGTAACTATTATGTTACGTGAAGTTGTCAACGGTTATCCTTCGTCAGTTATTATGCCATTCTCTAAAGTTCATTTAAATCCAGCTGATGTTAATGTTTCAGACGATGCATCAGAGGTAACAACGATTACATTTAATGTTCCAATCAGATTGGATATTGAAAAAGAATATGCAATTGTTGTTCAACCGGATGCGAACGATCCTAATTACTTAGTATTTACATCTAAAGTTGGTGGTGTTGATTTAACTCCGGGAGCAACAAACGGTCAAGCAGTTGTTCAAGACTGGGGTGACGGTGTTCTCTTTACATCAACAAACAACCGAGCTTGGAAATCAGTACAAGATGAAGATTTAAAATTCACTTTATACCGCCACCAGTTTAGCGCATCAGATGGTACTGTAACGCTAACAAATAACGATCATGAATTCCTTACGCTTTCAGATTGGGATGGTCGATTTACTCAAGGTGAAGAAGTATATCAAACATTATCACTCACTGGTGGAACAGCAGCTGGTGTAACGATGGTTAATGGTACATCAACAATTAACGGTACGGCACTAGGTGACACATACGCCGCCGGTGACAAAATTCTGATTATTAATGCAGGCGGTTCAATAAAAGAAATATTTAAAATTGCGAGTGTTGATAGTGCAACTGAAATGACTACAACTAAACCAGTATCATTTGATGTTGGCAACGGTACTGGTACACCGATTGTTTCAGGAACCATTTCATTCTACAATACTCTTAATAGATCAGTAATGCACTTACAAAATAGTTCGGCTACGTCAACCAAACAATTCAGCGCGGCTGGTACTATTACTGGTTCTTCAAGTGGCGTCGAAGGAACAATTGGTACAGTTGATAATATTAACTTAAGTTATGTACAACCACTTATTAACAAATCAAATGATAGTAAAACTACAACTTCAGTATCAGGTACATTCGTACCACCTGCTGATACGTTAACTACATATAACAAACCTATGAAATTTGGTGCTTCAAACTACTTTACAGAAAAAGGTGTTGTTGTTTATTCTAAATCAAATGATCCATCTGACTTAAAACCTTTTGAAATTAAAGTGAATATGACAAACGGTTCTAGCGATACAACATCTCCAATAGTTGATTTGGAAACCGCTACACTAATGTCATACCAATGGTTAGTAACAAGTAGTTCTGATACTACATCGAAGTACATTTCTCAGACAGTTGAACTTTCTGAAGATTTAGATGCTGAAGATATTAATGTTATTTTAACTGCTCACCGCCCAAGCGGTACTGATATTAAAGTTTATATTAGACCACAAAATGTATATGATGCCGCGGCGTTTGATACAATTCCTTGGATTGAGTTGGAATTATATAAAGGCGTAAATATGTTTACTGCGTCTAATCAAAATGATTTTAGAGAATACGAATGGCAATTACCTGATGCCAATAAAGATGTAAACGGTGTGCTTAACTATACAAGCACTGGCGGAACACATGTTGGTTATAGAAAGTTTGCTATTAAAATTGAAATGATTTCTAACGATATATCAAAATCATCGTTAGTACGAGATATGCGAGCGTTAGCTTTAACATAATGTCAAACGTTGTTCGTCATACATTTTCAAAAGCTGTTTTAAGTACAGACGCAGCAAGTTTGAATAAATATAAACAAGAAAGAGCTTTACACCGTAAGGTAACTAAATTAGGTAATGAAGTTCAGGAAATTAAAGAACTATTGGCAGTTGTTTGCGATAGATTAGATCGAATAGAGAAGTAGAGTTAAATGGCAAAAACAAATATTCAAAACATTACGACTACTCAGACGTTTCAAAATTGGTTTGATAAGACCAATGAAATGGTTGATCTTATGCGTGAGCAAGTTGTCACAGCAACCGTTTCCGGTGATTTAACTACAGGCGATGTAAATTTAGCTGGAGATCTTCAAGCTAATACATTAATTGCTGATACGTTATTTGAAGCAGACACAATTACATCTTTCACTGCAAGTGCTCCAGTAACATTTAATTCACCTTTAAATATTATCGGCGCAAGCGATCAGGTAGTAGCTACATTTTCATATGGCGCAGGCGGTGGTCAAACAAGATATACTGATGGTACAATATCTTGGGATGTTGGTATTGATAATTCAGATGATGCTAATTTTAATATTGATACAGGAACAGGTACGCCAAAGCTATCTTTAACGCCAGCTGGTACGTTAAGCGTAATTAATTTTAATGTAACTGAGGATATGACAGTTACCGGCGATTTAACTGTTAACGATATCACAGCCGTTGATATGTCAGCAAATAGTGTTACTGCAGATGACTTTAGTGGAACTTTAACAGGTAACTTAGTAGGTGACGTATATAAAGTAGACGATAGTGGGGTATCAAATAAGGTGCTTGAAAGTGGTCAGGCTGGAATTCCTGCTACATTTACAGGTAACGTTATTGGTACAGTTAGTTCATTAACAAACCACGATACAGATAGTTTAACCGAAGGCGATGACAATCTTTATTATACTACAGCAAGAGTACGGGCTGCATTGTCTGGTGGTACTGGCGTAACATATAACACAACATCCGGCCTTATTGAAATTGGTCAAACTGTTGCTACAAACTCTAATGTTACTTTTGCATCAGTTTTCTCAACAGGTGAAGTTACCGGTTTTGGTACTGTTTCAGACAAAAGACAAAAAGAAAATATTGAACCAATTAATAATGCCTTAGATAAAGTTTCACAACTTGGTGGTTATACATTTAACTATATATCAAAACCTGACGAACCAATGACCGGCGTTATGGCACAAGAACTTATGGAAGTTTTACCTGAAGCTGTTTATGAAACAACGGACCCAGACACTGGCGAGGCAATCTTTGCGGTCAGACACGGTAATGTAATTGGTTTGTTAATTGAAGCTATCAAGGAATTGAACGAAAAAGTAGGAAAGTAAGCCATGACTATTAAGAGCAGCGGACCGCTTACGTTTACAGAAATACACGACGAGTTTAAACCACTTGGTGGTACATTAAACCAAACTCCCTATCAACTTAGTGAGTACAGAACCTTACCTCCCGGCATAGGTTTACCACAATCAGGCACAATTAAATTTAGCGATTTTTATGGCAAATCTGGTATTAGATTTGTTACTGAAGATCAATGGATTCCAATATCTGAAACTCAAATTAATAGCAAATATAATATCAAAGAATGCAACCTATGGGATGCACTATTTGCTATGGGTTATAGAGACGAAGGTGGTTTTTATGATATTACATTACCTGCAGACTATTGGCTTTGGTCAGATGATACTAGCAAAGGTGGATTAATTATTCCTGACACTATGACAGGTAATATAATCTTTCGTAACAAAGGTATCATTATAGGTAAAGGTGGTCGAGGCGGTGGCGGAACAATTAACGCAGGTCAAGTAACCAACGGTGGAGCAGGTGGACCTGCTATAAAAATTGGTAACGTATCACCAATTACTTTTATTAATGAAGCAGACGCTTATGTCGCTGCAGGTGGTGGCGGTGGTAGTTCCGGTGGAGGTGAACTTGGTGCTGGTGGTGGCGGTGGAGCTGGCGGTGGCGCAGGTGGTACAGGATATCGTGCAGCCGGAAACCCAGGTGCTGGTGGCGCATTAAATACAAAAGGTGCTGATGCTCCAGACGATAGCGATGCTGGTGGTGGTAAAGGTGGCGGCGCAGGTGCCGGCGGAGGCGGCTGGGACAATGGTTCTGGTAAAGGAAACAAAGTTGACTCTGGTTCTGGTGGCGGTGGCGGTCGTGTACTTCCGGGTGATGGCGGCGCAGGCGGTGGTGGAAGTAGAGACACAACAGGTAGAGTTGGTGGTGCCGCAAACAATGCAGGTGGCGGTGGCGGAACTGGACATGGTGCAGGTGGTGGCGGCTGGGGTGCTTCTGGCGGTAATTGTGGCGGTGACGGTGGCGCAGGTGGTCTTGCATTTGAAATTACTACTGATAACGGGCAAGTTAGCGTAACAAACAACGGTACTGTGTGGGGTAGAGACTAATGGATATTAAAAGAATGATGAACGATGCCGATATGGGATGGTGTGATGTTGGTCGAGCATATTACGAAAGATATGTAGTTGCAAATAATATCGAAGGATACGAAGCCGGATGTTCGTATGTTAGAAATGATGAAGAATTTGATAACAGAATAAAAGAATTATGTACTGAGTTTGGAGACCCGTATGATGCTGGAATGAACCGCAGGAATACTCTTAAAACTCTTCATATGGTTTATAGGAACCCAGATATCCTAGAAAGAAATGCTGACTTTGACCCAACAGATGTATATAGATTAACTAAAAATGGTAATTCATTAGTTGAAGGAACAAAGGCTGAACTTGAAGTATTTCAAACTGTTCAGTATGATGGTAATAAATGGTGGTTCGCCAAAGGTGCTGACGGTACCGTATTAAATAACGAACAAGAAGTAAACGATTATCAGTCTAATATTTTACGCGAAAGAAAATATGTTGATAGGGATGCTATAGATAATTTTGTGCTCTGGAAAACAGAGTAAATAAATAGATTTAGACACGTATAATCCTGCTAATTTTTTTATAAATAAAAAGAAATAGTAGATACTAAGAAGGTACTCAATAATGTCATTGATTTCAGAACTCGGTCCGATAACAGGCGCCAATACAAGATCTGAGGATCTTTTCGTTATTGTTAACTTGATCCAAGGTGATGATGGTACAAAGAACATCACACGTAAAGAACTGGTTCAAGCGTTACAATTCGAGATTTTCAACAATATTAAAATTACTGGCGGAACTATTTCAAACGTCATTATGTCGGTTTCAACTCTCAATGATGTTGAAATAAACGACTCTGTATTCTCTGGCGGTTCCTTACTTGGAAGCTTTGGTACTGAATTAGATCTAAGAGACTCTGATGCTAATAACTTTGTTATTACGAATTCAGTAATTACTGATTCTGAGTTTAATGATGGTACTGGTAACAATGTTGTTTTAACTAATTCAACTATTGACGACTCAACAATCCTTAATAGTTCTGCCAATAACATGGCGATTGACCAATCCGATTTTTCTAATGGAACCGGCAATAATAATATCTTTACTAATTCGCAAGTTGATAACTCATCCTTTGCGAACGTTGCTATTGAACAAGGTACAGCGAATGGCTTAATCCTTACTAATATTACGATTGACGAAATTGTTCTCGAAGATGCATTAATGTCAAACTCAGTAATTATTACTACTGACTTTAGCAATGGTACAATTAGAGACACTGCAGTATCAAATGTTACTATCGTTGATACAGATATTTCTAATTCCGATATCCGTGATACTGATTTAGATAACGTAACAATTACAAACTCAAGATTTGCTAATGGTCTGATTTGGGATACTGTAACAAGTAACTCATCTATCATTGACTCAACAGCGAACAATATCGTTATTACGAATTCACAACTTAACGATAGCACTGCTAATAATACTAGCATTACAAACTCAGATTTCTCTGATGGTACTGGTAATAATAACGTATTTACTAATACTACAATCCAAGATGGTACACTTGCTAATAACGTTATTACTGACTCGTCATTCCAAGGTACTTTGGATAATGTAACTGCTCAGAATATGACTATCACAAGTTCATCTACTGAAGGACTTGGCCAACAAAAATCTGTTATTGAAAACTCAGAATTTAAAGACGGTGTGGTATCTAATTCGACAATCGAAGAAAGTACTTTTGTCGACTTTGATATGAACATTACTAAACAATTTGAGCCAATGCTTGATGAAGATAGTTACTTTGCTCTGAAAAACGTCAAGACTGGCGATACAGAGAAAATGACTTATCGTCAGTTGTATCAAGAATTTTCTAAGAAAACAGAAAAATCACTTAAAGTACATGTTGCTTCAGATGGTGACGACAAATACCCAGGAACTATTTTACAGCCAGTTCGTACGCTAAAGCGTGCTGAACAAATCGCTTTAGAAAAAGCTGGTGGATCATATAACCGTAACGCAATTAATGATGCTGTTCACATTTCAGTAGGTCCCGGTACTTACTATGTTGATGAACCAATTATGCTACCTGATGATTGTTCCATGACATCAACCGCTGGTCAGTATGCTACTGTTATTCAAAAGAAAAAAGGATACGAAAGAACAAATGGTGTTCTTGTTGGATCTGGTTGTTATGTACAAGGTTTCTCATATATGAACTTTGAAGTTGATAACTTTGACCAACCTGAAGGTGGTTTTGCTATCGCTTACAGACCGGGTGCTCTACTAAGACGTTCACCATATCTTCGTGACTCTACTCAGCTTTCAAACTTTAATAGACTTGATGTTGAACCTCCGTTAAATCCATTTAACTCTAAAGGTACCATCCTTGATTTAGGTCAAGAATTCTATTTAGTAGCAGGTCACTCTGCGCAATCTCAATTCGAAGTTGACGATGAGGTAACATTCTCAAGCGGTGCAACAGGTTATGTATCATACATCGATGATATTGATGCAAACAGACAAATTTATGTTCGTAACCTAAAAGGCAACGTTGAAGTTGGAGATGTTCTATACGCACAACGTGGTGGTTCAGGTACTATCGAGTCAATTGGTATTGATGATTTCCCTAACAGATTAGTTGGTCGAGGCGGCGGTTGTCTATTAGCAGACAGAGCACAACTTGATACCGACTCACTATATACATACGTATTATGTTTTGGTTTTACACCTCGTACTCAAAATGGTACAGGATACGTTGCTAAAAACGGTGCTGGTGTTAACGGTATTGGTTCATTATCAATCTTTACACGCCAAGCGTTCTTCGCCTTAGATGGTGGTCAAATGACTTTGAACAACTCAGGTTCTCAGTTCGGTGACATTTCAATGCGTGCTCGTGGTTCAACTGTTATTATTCGACCAGCCGAGGCAAATCAAAGTAACTTGATTGCTAACTCTGCATTCGCAGACGTATTGACAGAAAAGGCAGACGAAATTGTTGATGATATGGTTTACTACTTGACATCAAACACTGCGTCTGGTGGTTTGGGTTATCAAGGTTATAATGCTGATAAATGTTTCCGTGATACAGGAATTATCGTTGATAACACTGGTTACGATATTGCTACAAAAGGTAACTACTGGGGTCGGTTAAATGGTATTTCATACCGTTCACCAATTTCATATCTTGTAGTTGATGAGCAATTAACTGAAACTGTTGGTTCTATTAACCATCTTAAAGACTCTATCGCCAGCTCAGCAGGTGGTATTTTTGCAAACGCATCTTCTGAGTTAACGAACAGAATTAACACATCACTTGATGAAACTCTTAACATTTTACAAAATGGCGAGGCTGCGGCTGAACCAATTATCTTCTCAGATACTGGTAAGTCTGACCAAACGGCTGCTAGAGAACTTGTTCAATCTAACAGAGATTTAATCATTAATGATTTTGTTGATTGGATCGACAATAACGACGAGTTCTATGCTTACGATAGTGTTAAGTGTGAGCGCGATGTTCAGGAATATATCTTACCTGCCGTTAAATACGACATGTTGTTAGATACAAATTATAATTCTGAAAACGCTGGATTAGCATATTATGTTAACACTGCAAGAACAAGCCTTGAAAACCAACGCAACGAAACAATCGCTTCGTTTAAGAGATTACGCAAAACAACTGACGAATTAATTCAAGCCAACTCTGCACCAGCAGCTACATCGGCTTACTCTGCATTTAATAACGTTATTGATACGATTGCAAACTCAGGCGACAAATATACACCAACTAAGGCTACGTACGACCCAACAACTGGTATGATGGTTATCACTATCGGTACACACGATTTAACTGTTGGCCGATATGTTAACCTTGCTGAAGAATCATTTACATTCACATGTTCAAGTGATAACTTTAAAACAAAAATTAGCCATCCACGCAAATCAGAAAAAGCTTACTTGGCTGCGCTTCCAATCGTTGCTGTGTCAGCTAAGACTATCACGGTTAACCCAGGACTGACGGCTGCTAACTTCGAACATAGATTTGTTGAAGCTAAAGATAATGCAGTATCAGTTATCGGACAACTATTGACATATTCTGATAACTCTGGTATATCTGTAGATAAACGTAACGCACGTAAAATGCTACAAGCAAATAAAGAATATATCCAAGACTACATGATGGAATGGGCAGATAACGAATGGTATTTCTACGATAGCAAAAAATGCCACAGAGATACTGAAGAATATATTTTACCTGCAGTACAACGTGACTTAATCCTTGGTACAAACTATAATGCAATTCAAACTGGCGCTGCTTACCGTACTAAATCTGGTGAGGTAAGTGTTACTGAACAGTTAGAACAAACTGTTGGTTCTATTGATTATTTAAAAGCAAGGGCTGCCACATTTATTGGTGATAACTCAATTGCTATTGATAGATCAAATGCTTCTTTTGATGAAATGTCAAGATTACTAAATAACAACGGTAAAAAATATACACCAACTAACGCTGTATATGACCCTGCAACAGGTTCAGTTGTTATGACGATTGGTTCTAATGACTTTAACATTGGCGATGAAATTTATATTGAACCACATAGTTTAGTATTTACATGTGCACTTGATGGCAATGCAACAAAGCATGCTTATCCTGCTACTCAATTCTTAAACTTTACTCCAACAGACGCTTCATACGATGTGGCAACTGGTGAGTTTAGCGCAACTATTGGTGCACATACGCTGAAGGTTGGTGATAAGGTTGAATTTAAACCAAGTTCAATTATCTTTACTTGCGCACTTGATGGTGATGTAACAAACCACCCTGCGCCAGAATCACATCACCCTTTCTATAAGAAACAAATCACTATTGAAAAAGTTGACGCAACAAAAATCTATATGAATGTAGGTGGAATTGTTGATGGCGGCGGTGCTCATACATTCGTAAGTGCATCTGATAATTGTATCCAAGCTGAAAAAATGCACCCTGCATATAAAAAGCCAGTTACAATCTCTGCAAGAACTTCAACAACAATTACTGTTAATGTTGGTGAGTCAAGTGATACATCGGCACATACTTTCGTATCAGCAACTACTAATGCAATACGTGAAGCAGGAATGTGGACTGGTAAATTTACTCCTCAGACAGCTACATATAGCCCAGTAACTGGTGAGTTAGAAATTACTATTGGGAAACACGATTTACCGGTTGGTAAATGGATCCAAATCGCACCTGAGTCAATGGTATTTAGTTGTGATGTTGGTGGTATAACAGGTACAGACCTTTCACCACTAAATGACCACCCTGCATATAAAGAACCGGTAAGAGTTACTGGAACAACATCAGACACAATTACTGTTAATGTTGGTAATGCTGGTGGGCATGCAAACAACCATACATTCGTATCGGCAACCCCAGACTCAATCGACTCAAACGCATTATTCTTCTCAGACTCTGCTAGAGTTATTAAAGCCTTTACACCAGAAACAGCTACATACGACCCAGTAAGTGGCGAGATGGTTATTACTATTACTGACCACGGTATGGGTCTCGGCGATCATATTGAATTACAACCATTAAGCTTTGCATTCAGCTGTGCTCATAATGGCGGTGGTACTGATTACTCACCACGTATTGGTGATAAGGCTTATCAATTACCATTAGAAATTAGTGCAGTGACAACAAACACAATCACAGTAAACTGCGGAAATGCAGGAACTAACACTGATCCACATACATTCGTAAGTGCTGATGAAGGTGCGGTTGTACAGGTTGGTGCAAAAGAACAAGGTACATACGCTTCTCGTATTCTACAGAAAAACAAATCATATCTTCAGAACGAAGTTAAACTATGGATGGAAAATAACTACTTCGTCTATGACAACGCTAAATGTTCTAGAGATACAGGTTTAATTTTAGATGCGGTTGCTAGAGATATTCTAACTGACTCAACTGTTAACGCTTACTATGTAGGTAAAGGTTACACAATTGGTACTGTAGGTGCTAATGCGGTAATTAACGAACAGTTAACTCAAACTGTTGGTGCTATCACTTGGCTCAAAGGTAAAATCGCAACTGACGTATTAACTGATGCAACAGCGATCACAAGATCCAATGCTGCCTTTGATACTGTTATTGATATTATGTCAAACGGTATTGCTGGCGCTGATGCACCAATATACGGTGACTTAACAATATCACCAGAACATCGTCAAGCAGGTAAAGCAATATTTACTAACAAAGCGTTTATCCAAAAAGAAATCATTGCGTGGATTACAGCCAACTATCCAAACTTTGTATATAACACTGTTGCATGCGAAAGAGATATGGGTATCTTTGTTGACCTCATCGCTTGGGATGTACAAAACGGTTCAAACGCGTTAAGCGCAACAAACTCTAAACTATATTTTGAAAATGCAATTCCAGTATTAGATGATGAAGAAATTGTTCCAACATCGGAAGCATTCTTCTTCGCATCAGATTTAGTTGGTCAAATTGTTAGAAACGAAGTTGTTACTCCACTACAAGTTGCGGTAACTCAAACTATTGTTGAAACAACAACATACACACCAACAACTGCATCTTACGATCCTGCTAATGGCGATTTCGTAATGACTATGCCGGGACACAGCATTGCACTTAATGATAGAGTTACATTGGAACCAAATTCATTCACATTCACTTGTGCAATGGACGGTGATGATGCTGCTAAAACATATCCTCGTGCAGGACTTGATCCATACGCATTAAAAACATATTTGGTTAAAGATGTAAGTGCAAACACAGTTACACTAGACGCTGCAGCCTCTGGCCCTAACAAATACTTTACACCAACATCTGCTAACTATGATGCGGCAACTGGTGTAATGATAGTTAATGTTGGTCAACATGGATTAAGAGTTGGAAACGGTGTTGTTCTAGAAAATAACTCGTTTACATTCACATGCGATCAAGATGGTAACGCAACTCAGCATACATATCCAAGAGTTGGAGATCCATTAACTGGCAAATCATTATCAATTACTGCAGTAGGTGAAACACAACATACGCCAACAAACGCGGTTCATAGCCCAGCAAGTGGAGATACAACAATCACAGTTGCTAATCACGGATTTAGTAATGGCGATTATGTAATGATTGCTGATTACGGGTTAACATATACATGCGTACTTGATGGTAACACGGTTGAAAAAGGTTATCCAAGGGCAACTGATTTTGCATCTAATCGTTGGTTAGAAATTTCAGATGTTACAACTGATACATTCAAATTAAATGTTGGACCATCTCCATATAATGGTGCTCATATATTCGTATCAGCAACTGCTAATTCAATCAGACGCCAAACTGGTACAATGACATTTAACGTAGGTGATGCAGGAAGCGCAAGTGGTTCAGTACATACATTCGTAAGTGCAACCGCTAATGCAATCAAACATGAGCCACAAACTGTACATACATTTGTATCGGTTACTGCTGATGCAGTGAATGTAGCAAATATGGCAGAGGCTTATACACCAACAGACGTTGCATACGATCATAATACTGGCGTTATGACAATGACATTGGGTACTCACTCGTTTACTGAAAAGGATTATGTAATCTTTGCAGAGAACGCGATTACACTATCTTGCCCAACATCACCAACTGATGCCACACCAATTAACATATCGCATCCTAGACCAACTGATCCAATCTACAACAAACCAGTTAGAATTGACTCAGTTACTCCAACAACTATTACATTACAAGTTGGTGAAGCTAGAGTTGATAAGGTACATTCATTCGTAAGCGCATTAGCTGACGGTGTTAGAAGATCTATTAAACCTGCAGTTGCTCAACATGCTGAAAAATTATTCGCAGATGTTGGTGGTGTTATCAGAGAAAATGATGGCACAATTCCTGCTATCGTAGAACCAGCGTTTGATACTTTCACTGCAAACTATACATTAGGTGCAGAGTTTGAAGCAATCAAAGGTCAAGCTGTTAAATACCAAACTGAAATCAACGAGTATATTTCAGAACAATATAACGGCCTAGCGTACAGCCTAGAGAAATGTCCAAGAGATACAGGTTACATTGTTGACGCGATCTCAGAAGACTTAGAATATGGCGGAGACTCTGCTACAATATTCAATGCAAGATACTACTTTGAAGGTGCTATTAACGTATTACCACAATATCAGAGAGAACCAACAAGACTAGCATTTACTCACCTAGCGAGTGTAATGGAAAAAGTTGTTAAGAACGAAGTTCAAGAACCAATCTTTGGAGCAAGATTTACTCCAACTGGCGCAACATACGATCCTGTTACAGGTATTATGGTTGCTACCATTGGTACTCACTCATTAACAACAGACGATTACGTTTGGTTCAAACCAAGTGCAATTACGTTCTCTTGTGATACAGGATCAGGACCAACTAACCATGCAAGCCCTGAAGCACATCATCGCTTCTATAACAGAGCATGCCCAATTATTGGTGCTGATGCAACAACGATTACTATGTGGGTTGGAAATGCTGGAGCATATACCGGAGCTCATACATTCGTATCTGCTTTAACTGACGCGATTTCAGAAATTGATGGTAACATCCTATACCAAGATGTATCACTTCAAGCTGCTGATACTGCAACAGGAACAATCGCATCTGACCTAGCAATGGTTATAGCGAATATTGTTGATGACAGATTAGTAATTCCAGATTACAGAGGTTCATTAGATATTAGTCAGAAAACTCCTAAGGCATTGCCTACAGAGAACTTACTAACTAAACCAAAAATGGATCCTGCTAGAACATTCGCACGTAAATCTCTACAATGGAACAGAACGTTTATCCAAGAAGAGATTATTCAATTCGTACGAGATAATAACTACACATTTGATGAAGCGAAATGCGCAAGAGATGCAGGCTTTATTATTGATGCGGTTAGAAGAGATGTTCAAACAGGTTCAACATACAATGGTAAGTATATCGGTAAATCATATCGTATTGGTACTGTAGGTGCTGATAAGGTTATTGAGGACCAACTTGCCGAAACAATTGAAGGAATCAGATATGTACAAAAAGACATCGAGGCACAGCTTTCCGGTGTAGCACTTACTAGAGCTCAGGATTCCTTCAATAACATTATTACATCTATGATTAATGATTACACACCAGATGGTACAAACTATAACTACGGTGATGGTCAAATTTCTGATAACCACGTGTTTGCTCGTCAAGCGCTTCAACTTAACAGAGAATTCTTAAAAGAAGAAGCAACAGCTTGGGTTAATACAAACTATGGCGGATTATCATATGATGTAAATAAATGTAAACGCGACACAGGTATTATGGTTGACGCGGTATCATACGATACACAACACGAGTCAAATACAGCAATGCTTGATGTTGCTAAACTATATTTTGAAAATGGTCTATCCACTTTAAGTACTGCTCAAAGGGCACCGACCGCTGCATTATATACTCACTTAAGTTCAGTAGCAAGTCAAATCGTTCTGAAACAAACAGTATCAAGATCAGCTGGTAATACCGTTACTCAAAATACATCGTTTGGTGTGGTTACTGTTCCAATTGCACAGCACATTACATCACTATGGAAAATCGTTGGCGATTTAATTGCTGATGACTCCTTAATCAATATGCCTGATCTTGTTGAAATTCCTACGAATACTGTAGGTGCTGAAAACTATCTATATGATCCATCTGCAACAATTATCGCAGGACGTAAAGATAATCTACAAGATACTATTACTCAATACTTAAGAAATAACTTTGGTTACCTTGAGTACGATGAGGATCGTTGCCGAAGAGATACAGGTTATATTGTTGATGCGATATCACACGATATTCAATATGGTGGTAACTCTGCAATGCATGGTACTGCTGAACTTTACTTTAAGAATGCAGTGAATATTCTACCAATTGACCAACGTCAATCAACTAGAGAAGCATTTGAATATCTTGGTAAAGTAGTTCGTTGGGTAACACGCAATGAAACAGTACCTCGTAAAGAAGGTCGCAAGTTTACACCAACAACAGCCACATACGATCCTGATACAGGCATATTTACTGCTACTATGGCAAACCACAATCTTAAAATTGGCGATTACGTTATGATCGCACCAAACAGTATTGTGTTTACATGTGCTCTAGATGGCGACGTTCATAACCACCCTGCGCCAGAAGCACATCATCCATATTACAATGCACCGATGAAAATCACTGCAAGAACTGGAACAACTATTACTATGAATGTTGGTAAAGTTCCATATGGTAAAGGTGGCGGTGCTCATACATTCGTAAGCGCAACAATGAATGCAATTACTCACCTAACTGGTAACACGGTTAGACAAGAGTTTAAACACAGAGCTGCTCGTCGCACAATCGCAGATGAAGCGATGAACTTAGCAACCATGTTGGCAAAAGTTGCTGATGATAATAGCCCAGCAAATATTCCATCAAGAATTGATCCAGATACTTCTTGGATTGAAACAGGATTGATGACTGCTAAAAATGTAATTGACGATAATTCAATTCAAATGGCGAAAGATCTACAAATACATATTGGTAACGCTTACAATGGTATATCATACTCGAAAGAGAAATGCCGCAGAGATGTTGGCGTAATGATTGATGCCGTATCACACGATGTTAACTATACCACAAACTATGCAATGATAATGACTGCAGGTCTATACTTCGAAGGCGCGCATTCAATATTACCTGCAGACCAAAGACAACAAACCGCCGAGTTCTTTACAGAGATGGCCGGCGTTGTTAAGTCAGTTGTTCAAGGTCAGACAGCGTATCAGAGAGGATTTACTTCAACTGGTGCAACATACGATCCTGATACAGGTTACTTCACTGCAACTATTGATGCTGACCACGGTTTAGAAATTGGCGATTACGTATCGTTTGAACCTGAAAGCTTTACATTCTCATGTGATGTTGGTTCTGGTCCAGTTAACCATGCGGTACCTGAGTCACATCATCCATATTACGATGTTCCTTGTCCAATCCTTTACGTTGAAGGTAACGTAATAACAATGTGGGTAGGACCAGCAGCTACTTATTCTGGTGCTCATACATTCGTAAGTGCAACTGAAGGTGGACTGAAGAAAGCGGTTAGAACTTGGACAACACAAGATACTACATCAATCACTCCAGCAACCGCGGTTGAAGGTGAAGAGGTTGCTGACTTAGTTCGTATCGTAGAGGATGCAATCAGAAGAGATAATATTGACGGTCTACCAGATATCGTTGAGCCTGACACTTCTTGGGTTAACGCTACTAAGATTGAAGCTTCAAAAATTATTGATGATAATCTTGACGAACTTGCTGACGATGTTACTAAGTTCCTTAAAGATACATTCACTATTATTGATTACTCTAAAGCTAAATGCCGCAGAGATGCTGGATATATCGTTGATGCGATGTCTTGGGATCTCAACTATGGCGGTAACTTAGCTACAAGATGGAATGCAGATTTCTATTATTGGAATAACGAATTACGTATCCCAGAAGATACAAGAGTTGCGACAGCGAAAGCATATCGTCAACTTGGTAAAATCGTAAGTCAAGTTGTTATTGGTAAGCATCCAAATCAAGCTGTTCGTTCTGAGCTAGGTACAACTACTCAAGAAGCTCAAGCGATTGAACTCGGTGATATATTACATAACGTAATGTTCTATGACTCACCTCAATCACTTGGTCCAAAAATTGAACCTAACTTTGCATGGGAAGAAAGTAAAGAGTTTAGCTTTGCTAAAGATATTTTATCTAATAACAGAACTAAATTACAGCGTGAAGTACAACGTCACATTACTTCAACATACAAATTTATCGACTTGCCTAAAACATATCGTGATGGTGGTAACTTCCTTAAAGTTCTACAAAACGATTTCAAAGGTAGAGTTATTGATCCAGTTGTTGGTACAGTTGGTTCTGATAAAGGTTCAAGATCGTTTGTTGGTGCGTTGTTTAACATCGATGCTCAACATGTATTCCCAGTATTTAATCCACCAGAGGCATATGCTGATTGGCGTAGGTTAAGATTTAAAGGTACGGTTGACAATGTTCCAGCATTGGCTGCCTTAAACTCTATTTCAAAGAAATGGGATGCAAGAATTGTATCAACTACTCCTAGCGCTAACCGTTATGTAGGTAACATTTACGTATACAACGGTGCAGGCGTTTGGAATATTATAAGTGAAGGCGCTAACAATACAGATTTACTTGACTCGTTCACTGGCGCATGGTCAAGAATGAAAACTTATATAAATAACAATATCGCTCCTGATGCAGATCATAGAACCATGGTAACCGAATTGATAGATAACCTTATCATAGACAGTGTCATAAGACCTAACTTCTTAACGTTTGGTTCGTTGGTTGAATCTATTGCTCACCAGTTTAACGGTGCATCGGCAGGTGTTAACAGAAACGCCTTACCGCTGAACTTTAGAAACGTAGGTGCCGCAATTGGTGCTAATGCCTCTGTATTGTCAGAAGGCGGAGGCCGGATCAGATGGTCAGGGTCAGACGAATTAAACAACCAGTACTTCGCAAGAGGTCTCAAAATCAACGGTAGAACAGGTCGAATTGAAGGTCGTCCGTTTACTTCATCAGTGAGAAAACTTGCACGACGTGCATCTAACAGTAGGGCATCTCTATAATGGCTATATACACAATCGCAACATCCCAGGCGCCAGATGCTAAACCGGTCGCCAAGTCCTTTACATTGACCACGAACTGGCAGACAATGATTGAGGTACCAAACTATGAAGTTCCGGAACTAGTTTTCGGTGGTTCAACTACAACAGAACCCGGTGTTGGTGAAGTTATTTCGCCACTTATCTTATGTAACTTTACAGCAAATACTGTAGCAGTTGATGTAAGAACACACAGGGAAGAAATTAATGCAGAGTTTTGGATTATTAGAAATTTACAAATTCCAGCATATGATACTGTTCCTTTACCACTCAACGGTCAATTCTTTAGATCAGGCGATCTATTAGAAATCAAATGCGATACAAACCTCGCAGTTGATGCTACCTTATCCTTTACACTTGGTCAATCCGAGGAGGATGATGTATAATGGCTTTCAAATCAATTAGCGGTTCACGAATAATTGGGCAGGGTACTCCGCAAGCAGTACCTATTCAATTAGATCCAGCCCCGTACAATGGAGCCATTGCTTATGGTTCAGACGGGTTAATTTATGTTTCTAATGGCACAGCATGGAACGCAGTTGGTGCAGGGGTTCAAGGTACATCCGGTTTACAAGGCGATGCAGGTTTACAAGGTACACAAGGTACATATGGACCGGGTTTTGACGTTATTGGTTCTGTTACTGATGTTGATACAGGTGGCGATCAGCAAGCAACTCTTAATACGGCATTCCCATCAGCTACAACTGGTCAAGGTGTTATTGATAACGCAGATGATGAGTTATGGGTTTATGATGGTGCGGTATGGGTAAACGTTGGATCGTTTAGAGGTGTTCAAGGTTTCATTGGTAACCAAGGTACACAAGGTGTGCAAGGAACTATTGGTGAAGAAGGTATTCAAGGTTCACGTGGTTTCCGTGGTTATCAAGGTACACAAGGTATTCAAGGTGCTGATGGTATCCAAGGCGTACAGGGTGTTCAAGGACCACAAGGTACTCAAGGAATTCAAGGTGTCCAAGGAGTTCAGGGAACTCAAGGAGTACAAGGGTTATTAGGTAACCAAGGTACACAGGGACCGCAATCTATTCAAGGTACTACTGGTATCCAAGGGGATCTTGGTTTTCAAGGTTTTTCTGGTGATGATGCCGGTCATGTAGTAGAATTTAGAATTAAAGATGAAATAGTACAAGCAGATCCAACTACTGGTGAAATGATTATGAATGGCGCTGCTAATCCAGCAGACGATTTTTCCGGTGTTACAAGAATTTGGATTGATGATGAAGCATTCTATAGTGTAAATCTTGAAGGTTTATACACAGCAATCGCCGCATCATCTTCTACAAACAAAGCTTATATGAAGATTACTCTTCGCAACAATCCTGATGATTATGTTATATTCTCAGTTCAGGCAGCTACTGACCAAACAGGTTATTGGCAATTAGATGTTACTTATGTAGCAGGCGAAGGCGTTAAGGGCGATTTTGTTCAATTAGATACACCAACTCCGGGTACAACACAGCGTTTACCAGTATTGGTTGCATTTAATATATCTGGTGACAGAGGTTTCCAAGGTATTCAAGGACCACAGGGAACTCAAGGTGTCCAAGGCGTTCAAGGTATTTTAGGCTTCCAAGGTATTCAAGGACCACAGTCAATCCAAGGTACTACTGGTATGCAGGGTATCCAAGGACAAAAAGGTATTCAAGGTAGCCAAGGAACACAGGGTCTACAAGGGCTGCAAGGTGTTCAATCAGTACAAGGTGTTCAAGGTTTACAGGGTCTACAAGGTGGAACCGGTGTTCAAGGTATACAAGGTACTCAATCTGTTCAAGGTGTGCAAGGCGTCCAAGGTGGAGCTGGTTTACAAGGTAACCAAGGTACACAAGGCGATCAGGGAACACAAGGAGTTCAAGGTGCGGTTGGACATTATGGTGGTTTAACTTACGAGTGGGATTTCCTTAATAATAACACTGCTTCTACATTCCCAGGAACTAGTAAATGGAAAATAAACAACGCTGATGTTTCGTTAGCAACTGTTTTAACACTTGACGATATTCCTTTAAATAACTACACTAACGATGTTGATGAAGTATTTGATTGGCTACAAACTATTCCACAAGGGTCAGGTTCAAAAGGCTTAATTGTTGTTGAATCATTTGACGATGGTAATGGGCCGGGTGGTCACCATCAAGTTGTATACGAATTCACAAACTTTACATGGGATGGCGCTGGAAAAACATTTGGTTGGTTCGATGTTACTTATGTTGGTTCATATGGCTTGCCTAATAATAATTGGCAAACAGATGTTATTGATACATTACACCCTGCTAAAACATTAATTAACTTTGTTCCACGCGGCGAAGCTGGTACCCAAGGTGTACAAGGCGTACAGGGATTACAAGGTTTACAGGGTCTACAAGGGCTGCAAGGTACTCAAGGACCACAGTCAATCCAAGGTACTACTGGTATCCAAGGTGCTCAAGGTATTCAAGGTCAAGAAGGTGCTCGTACATTTATTGTAACAAATAATGGCACAAGTGATTATTTAATTGATGGTGTAGCTGATCCAACAATTCACCTTATCCGTGGATTTACTTATATCTTTGATGTAAGCGCAGCAGGTCACCCGTTTGAAATTAGAGTTGCCCAAGGTGGAGCTGCTTATAATACTGGTGTAACAGGTAACGCGTCAGCAAGCGGTTTAATTATATTCCGAGTACCATTTGATGCTCCTGCATCGCTTTATTATCAGTGTACAGTACATGCTGCAATGGGTGGCGATATTGTTACTTCAGATCTTGGTCCTCAAGGTACACAGGGTGTTCAAGGTATACAAGGCATTCAGGGTATTCAAGGATTACTAGGTTTCCAAGGTACGCAAGGTCCACAATCAATTCAAGGTACTGATGGCTTCCAAGGTGACTTAGGTTTCCAAGGCGTTCAAGGTGTGCCGGGACTTGTTGGTCCGCAGGGTACTCAAGGTACTGATGGTCTACAAGGTGGATCAGGTGTTCAAGGTCAAACAGGTTCGTTTGGTGGTGTTACTTTTGATTACACATTTAGCACAAATACTGCTACATCAGATCCGGGTGTAGGTACACTTAAGTTCAATAATGCATCGTTTAACTCTGCAGGTAACCTGTATATGGACGATAGAGATGATAACTTTACAGACATTCAACCATTCCTTAGAACTATTGATGACTCAACAAGCCCTATCAAAGGTCACTTTAAGTTATCTGAAAATGGTGCTCCGGAAAACTTTGCGGTATTTACTATCACTAGTGTTCAGGAAGTCGCAGGTTACTTTAACATAATATGTTCATATGTAAATGGTTCAGTTACAAGTATGACTGATGGACTTGATGTTGTAATTACTTTCGCAAGAACTGGTGACTTAGGTGCCACTGGTTCACAAGGTACTACTGGTATCCAAGGTGATACTGGTATTCAAGGTTTAGACGGTGGAATTGGTACAGTTGGTGCTCAAGGTACTCAAGGATTACAAGGACTTCAAGGTTTAGACGGTGTTGGTGCTCAAGGTGCTACCGGTTTCCAAGGAGCATCTGGTCCACAAGGTACTGATGGTGAACAAGGTGAAGAAGGTGAAGTTGGTGGCGATGGACCACAAGGTGTACAAGGTAGCTTTGGTTTACAAGGTGGCGATGGCTTCCAAGGTATGCAGGGTTTCCAAGGTCCACAAGGTATTGGTGCTCCGGGTGCGGCAGGTTTCCAAGGTAACGATGGTTTCCAAGGTACTCAAGGTCCTCAGGCTTCTCAAGGTATACAAGGTATTACAGGTCCAATAGGATTTGGTACTCAAGGTGTACAAGGTATGCAAGGCTTCCAAGGAGCTGAGGGTTTCCAAGGATTTGGCGGTAACCAAGGTACTGCAGGTGAAGGTAATCAAGGTGCACAAGGTGGTAACGGTTTCCAAGGTTTCCAAGGTGGATTAGGTTTCCAAGGACCAAACGGTTCAGGACAACAAGGTGTTCAAGGTTTCCAAGGTGCCGCAGGTATCGGTGATACTGGTTTACAAGGTGACAATGGTCCATCTGGTCCACAAGGTATTTCAGGTGAGTCTGGTGAAGGTGGTGTTCAAGGTTATGAAGGCTTCCAAGGATCGCAAGGTTTACAAGGTATTTCAGGTGGCGTTGGTGGAACTGGTACACAAGGTTTCCAAGGTACTCAAGGTGCTGATGGTTGGCAAGGTGTACAAGGTGCAACCGGGTTTGGTGCACAGGGTGTTCAAGGTATACAAGGTATGCAAGGTGACTTAGGTTTCCAAGGTGCTATTGGTGGCGGTGTTCAAGGTTATCAAGGTACTGCAGGCTTCCAAGGGGATTACGGTTTCCAAGGTACTCAAGGTGTTCAGGGACCGGGTAACGAAGGTGGTGTTGGTAACTTACAAAACATTCACACATCTCCATTACAGGATACTGCGTTATTCATTCCATTCTTTGAAGCTGGAGCAGACCAACGACCGTTGATGGCCACGTTAGGACCTAACCCAGGTGGTGAACAAAACTTCTTCTATACATCTGGAGATGATGAGCTTAGTGTTGAAAACATTGATGCTGCTGGTAACATGACTGTTGGTGGTACATTAACCGCAGGCAATCTTACAGGTATTACATCTGATATGAACTTACCTGATGATACGTACTTTGGTTTTGGTACTACTAATGCAATGAAGCTTGGTGTGGAATCAGGTACTGGTGCATTCTTATTAGATGCTGATACAACTACAGTAACATCAGTTAGGATTGAAGAAAGAGCAGGCGGTACTGCGGTATTTACTTTTGATACAACAACCGGAGAATTTACTGCAACAGGCGATATTACTACAAACTCTGATGAAAGACTTAAAGAAAATGTTATTACTGTTGATAACGCACTTTCTAAAGTTACAGACTTGCGTGGTGTATATTTTAACAAGAAAACAAATCCTGATGCCAGAAAAATTGGTTTAATTGCTCAGGAAGTTGAAAGAGTTATTCCTGAAGTTGTGATTGAAGATAAAACTGAAGATAAGATTAAATCAGTCGCATATGCCTCATTAGTCGGTCTGTTAGTTGAAGCTATCAAAGATTTAAAAGATGAGGTTGACCAAATTAAAGGTCAATAATTCTTGCAAATCTCAGTCATTATAAGTGAGGGGGTCAAGCGATTGTGCCTCCTTATTTTTTATAAATAGATAAAAGTAATAAAGAGATGAAAAAATGGGATCCAAAGCAAATATCTATATAGATCAAGGTACTGATTTTCGTATTACGTTGGAAATGTTCGACGGAGACGATGATGATTTGGTGATAAACACATTTAGTTTTTTCGCAGACTTAAGAAAAATGTATTCATCAAAACGCGCAGCGGAATTCGTTGTAGAGAAAAACGAGAATGACATTACACTAGTTTTAGAGGCTGATGTTACAGCCAATCTAAGGCCGGGAAAATACGAGTATGATGTTTTAATGAGAAAATCCAGTGGTGAAATGTCCAAAATTGTTGAAGGTCTAGCAATAGTTATACCAACAATCACGGAGGTTTAGCAGTGAGCATTAAAGTAAAAGTAGGTCAGTCCAATAAGATTAGGATTGTCGCAGCCGCTGAGAAAAAACCACTCATTACGCCAGATTCCATTACGCTTGGAATTGATACAGTTGGTCAATACGTTGCAAAAGTTGATGCAGGTTCTGGTATTATCGTTACACCAGAACTTAATACAGAGAATGCAAATCTTGTTATATCTCACGCAGCTACATCAACGGAAATAAGTTCTAATAATGCCGGTTTAGTATTTGCTGGTAATATTGATTTAGACCAATATGGTCACATTACTCAATTTAATAATCGTTCGTTTAGCGAAGACAACTTTGCTTATTCTAATAACGTAATTTCAACTAACGATATTACACTTGGTACAACAGCCTTAACTCTTGGTGAGTCTTCAAACAATATCGTTGGACTTACAACATTTGAAGCAGGCGGTGTTGAATTATTTGATGGTACATTTACTGCGAATGCCAACATAACATTTGACCCAGGTTCTAATAACGTTGTGGATATGTCTTTCCATAGAGTTTCTGGTATACTTGATCCTATTGATGGATTTGATGCTATTAACAAAACGTATCTTGAGTTTGAATTAGATCGTGTTGAAACAACGATTAAAGTTTTTGACGATCCTATTATCGCAACTGATGCTACAAACAAAAGATATGTTGATAATTTAGTACAGGGTTTCGTGGTTAGACCACAGGCTCTTGCCGCAACGACAGAAGATTTAGGTGCCACGTTTGAAACAGGAAACTCGACGGTACGTGATACTCTTACTATTCCGCCAGTTAACTTTTTATATATCGACGATGTTACTACTTGGACACTTGGCAAAAACCTTCTCGTTAAAGACCAAACTGATAAAACACAAAACGGTTCTTATGATGTAATCCAAGTTGGTTCTGCCAATACTGAATGGATATTCCAAAGAGCTGATTTCAATACAAGCGAACAACTTCCGGGTTCATACGAATTTGTTACTGACGGTACAATTAATGGTGGTACAGGTTGGGTTTCTACAGTTCTTGATGCTGCTAACTTTAACCTTAATACAGACCCTGTTGAATGGGCTCAGTTCCAAGGTGAAGGTACATTTACAGCAGGTGCTGGTTTAGTCCTTAACGGAACTCGATTTAGTGTAAACGAAACTCTTCCATTAAATCAGATTAATCCAGTAGGTGATGATTTAATAATCTCAGGAACAAGCGCAGTTCGTTTACCACAAGGTACAACACTAGAAAGACCAACTGAAGCAACTGGTCAAATTCGCTTTAATACTCAGGATAGCCAATTCGAAGGTTATGATGGAGTTGCATGGGCAGGCTTAGGTGGTACTGTTGATGTTGACCAAGATACAAAGGTTATAGCAGAAAACAGCCCAGGGTCTGACGACGATCAATTACAATTCTTTACTGGCGGTTCTAGAGTTGCTATGATGAATGCGAACAATGTTACCACTTTCTATGGTGATGTTAATGTTCCTGTCATATCAACTTCCCTAAGACCAAATGTAACCGGTTCTTTAACACTCGGTGCACCAAATTATAACTTTGATAAAATCTTTACAGGTAAGCTTGGTTCAGACGATGAGTTAATTAGAATTGATACTAATGGCGCGTTGGTTATGCCAAAAGGTACGACCGCTGAAAGGCCAGTTGGTATCGTTGGTGGATTACGCTATAATACTGAAGATGCTCGGTTTGAAGGTTACGATGGTACTGCTTGGGCTGGTCTTGCTGGCTCAGTTATGGATCTCGACAGAAATACATATATCATTGCTGAAACCGCTGCAGGTGTTGATAATAACGATTTAGATTTCTATACTGCCAATACTCAAAGAATGCAAATTGATGAGCTTGGTAATTTAAACTTTGGTCAAAATCTTAATCAAATTGTACTTAATTATAACACAGGTAATTTAGAAGTCAATACTAAAATTGTTTCAAATGCTAACTTAGTACTTGATCCTACTGGTAATATTGATGCCGCAAATAATACAATTACTAATGTTGCTGACCCAGTTAATCTTAGTGATGTTGTTACTCTTAATTATCTTGGCGGATCATTCTCTTCTAAATTACAAATTGAAGATGGTGCTAATTCACACTTAACGGATATTGACTTACTACAAAATCCAACATTAAATCTTGGCCGTGGTTTAGAACTTCAGGATATTGATAGTGCAAACAACGAATTAAAAATTGGACTTGATGTTACTGGCGTTTCTGCTGAAATGTATGGTACTGATGGATTTACTCCTCGTATACGTATTACTGAAGATGGTAGAATTGATTTTGCTACAGACATTCCATTAGAATTACAAGCTAACGCGATTCCAAACTTTACTGAAACATCACGTGATATTATTGGTTTGATGTTTACAGACGGTAATGCAAATGGTGCAGGTGTATTTGCCGTAAACGATGATGTCAACGATGTAATGAATCTCTTTGCAGATAACTTCACTATTACACTGGGTGGAGACCTTGATGGTTCGGCACAAGTTACAAGACTTACAGATACAACTATTGATGCTGATATTACTACACAGTATGTAAGGTTTATTTACCCAGACGGAATTACATCTGGTGTTACAGTTAACCAAGAGTTTATTGGTACAGGAGCTAACGCAAACGTTGCGATTGGTTTAGATTATAGCCATCTTGATACGGTTTATGCCACGCTTGATGGTTCAACATTCACTGGTAACGTATTTGCTCCGAGATATTTTGACTCAGACAATAATAACTACTATGGCGATTTTGCTGGAGAAACAAGACTAAACCAATTAAGAGTTGGTTATGGTCTAACATTCTCGCAAATTGGATTTGCTGATGGTCCCGGATCTCAGTCAACGCTTTACGCCGGTCAAGGTAAAATTGGTTTCCTTGATAATACGTTTAACTTCTCTGCTTATTCCGAAAGGTCAACCGGTAATTGGTATGTAAACAATAATGTATTAGCAGAAAAATTTGTTGATACAGATGCCACATCTTACTTCTTACATCCGGGTGGTACAGACTCTATATTCAAAGCACTTGAAGTTGATGGTAATTTAAAATCAGGTTCAGTTTTAATTAATAACAGAACAGTTTCTACAGACGCAGGAACTGGCCACGATTTAATTCTTGACTCTGATACAAACGAAATAAGTGTAAGTAATAATATAATTAAAGATCTTGCTGACCCTGTTAGTTTACAGGATGCGGCAACTAAGGCTTACGTTGATGGTGTAGCACAAGGGTTAAGAGTTATTCCTTCTGCTCTTGCAGCAACGACTGCTGATTTAGGTGCAACGTATAATCATGGAAATGGTACACTTACTATTCCTGCTAATATTATACTTGACATCGACGGTGTAGCAAATTGGTCTCTCGGAGATAGAATTCTTGTTAAAGATCAAACTGCTTCACTAGAAAATGGTTCCTATGAAGTTACTACAATCGGTAGCGCGGCTATTGATTGGGTAATTACTCGAGGTGAATACTTTAATGAAACCTCGGAAATCCCAGGAGCCTTCCAATTCGTAACTGATGGTACTATAAATAATGGTACTGGTTATGTTGCGACGGTAACAGATGCTGAAACATTTGCGCTTGGTACTGACGACGTTATTTGGTATCAATTCTCTGGTGCGGGTACATACTCGGCTGGAAGCGCGTTAACATTAACTGGTACTGAATTCTCTATAACCGATGGTGATATCACTAACGCTAAATTAGAGAACTCTACGTTTACAGTTATTGATGAAAGTGGTGCAACATCTGATATATCTCTAGGCACAAATCTAACCTTTACTGGTACTGATGGAGTCGATACTACAGTAACTGCGGGAAATGTCGCAATTGCTATTAATGAAATTGACGGTGGAACGTTTTAATTTATTAAAACTATATTATTGATTATTAAGATATATATCTATTATAACAAAGGGGCATACATATGTCAACAATAAAATTACGCCGCAGTTCAGTTGCGGGGCGTGTACCTACAGTTGCACAGTTAGATTTTGGTGAAATCGCCATTAACACTGCTGACGGTAAACTATATTTTAAAAAATATGATGCCGTTGCTAACACAGAATCAATTATCGATGTATCGGCAGACTTAGATGCCAGCGCGGTTCTTACCCTCCTTAAAACAGTTGATGGCGTAGGATCCGGCCTTGACTCAGACCTATTAGATGGTCAGTCTGGCGATTATTACTTAGATTATAATAACTTTACGAATGTACCACCTGCTACTTTAGACCTCACATTAGACGGTAAAGTAACAGGCAATGCATTCTCTAATACTGGTGTTATGACTCTTACAACAGAGTTATCAAATACTGGTGTAACCGCAGGCTCGTATGGTTCGGCTTCTCTTGTACCCGTTTTCACGGTTGATGAAGATGGTCGAATTACTACAGCCAATACCGTTTCCGTGGCAGGTGTGGCAAACACTACATGGACTATTGCTAATAATACATTTACTATTGGTACCGCTGATGGTAACTTTTACGACACACTTATTGATACGTTTACCGGCCTTGGTGTTATTGGAAACATTACAGTAACAGGCTTGGTAGATGGCCGGGATGTTGCTGCCGACGGTGCAAAGTTAGATTTATTAGAAGATGGATTGGATCTCACATTAACTGGTAAGGTTACGGGTACAGCTTCTTCAAATACTGGTGTAATGACTCTTACTACTGAGTTAGCAAATACTGGTGTAACAGCAGGCTCATATGGTTCGGCAACCGCCGTTCCGGTAATTACTGTTGACGAAGACGGGCGTTTAACATCTGTCACAACATCTTCAGTATCTGGCGTTGATGACTTTTCTTGGATTAGTGCAAACAACACTTTGGCATTACAAACAGGTGATGGTACAAGCTATTACGTTGAGGTTGATACCTTTGGACAGGATATTGATGTAACAGGTAATATTACTGTTACTGGCAATGTTGATGGTAGAGACGTTTCGGTTGATGGTGCTAAACTCGATTTAATTGAAGATGGCGCAACCGCTGACCAAACTGCTGCCGAAATCCTTGCGGAACTTATTACAGTTGATGGTACAGGAACTGACTTAGATGCTGATAAACTTGATGGATTACATGCATCAGATATTTTATCACAGGCTGCAAATACTGCGGCAAACCAAATCGGAAATGGTAATGTTACAGTTCAAGGTGGATCAGGACTAACTGGTACTGGAAACTTTAACTTAAATGATTCCATTAATACAATAATTACAATAACCCACGACGATACATCTTCAGTTGTTGATACTTCATTAGCATCAGGTCGTGTACTCACTGGTCTAACCTTTGATACGAATGGTCACGTACTAACACATGCAAATACACAACTTGACGATCGTTATTATACCGAAACAGAATTAGATGCTGGTCAACTCGATAACAGATACTTTACTGAAACCGAATTAACAAGCGGTGAACTTGACAGTCGTTATTATACAGAGACCGAGCTAGATAATGGTGAACTTGACAGTCGTTATTATACAGAGACCGAGCTAGATAATGGTCAACTTAATTCTCTTTATTACACAGAGACTGAATTAGATAATGGTCAACTTGATAGCAGATATTATACTGAAACAGAGTTAGATGCGGGTCAATTAGACAATCGCTATTATACTGAAACTGAAGCTGATAACAGATTTGTTAATGTTACTGGTGATACGATTACAGGTAACTTAACGGTTGAAGGCAACTTAAGTTTAGACCAAAGTACATTTATATCATCAACAACCACGACAACTACAACAAGCTCGACAAACATTCACGCATTTCCGTATAGTAGTTTTAGTGGTGCTGAATATACAGTAACCGCAACTGAAGGTACTGATCGTCAAATAACTAAACTATTGGTTACACACGACGGGTCAACCGCAATTGCTACTGAATACGGCGTTGTGTTTACGAGTACAGAGCTAGCAACGTTTGATGTTGAAATTGATGGGTTTCTCGTTAAACTTAATGTGAATTCAAGTTCAGCATCTTCAACAGTATATAAAATTGCGGGAACACTGATTAAGTAATCATTATAAATACAATAAAGAATAAGCCTAACTGGGGAGAGTGAACCGAATGGCAAATGATAAGAAATTCATAGTAAAGAACGGTCTTCAATCGGAGAATAACGTTCTTGTCGGCACATCCTCTGATGATGGTGTAAATAAATTACAAGTATCAGGCACAGCCAAACTTACAAGCACAGGCTCATCGGTTCCAATTACTGTTGAGAACACAGGAGGTATTGATACTCCTTTAATGGATTTTGCAGGCGGCGTAGGTGCATTACGAATTAAAAATACAGGTAGTGGTGACTACAGTATTTACAATACCTCAGGCTCAAACGAAATAAAATTTAATGATAATACGGCAAGCGGTTTGGTATTCAAAGCCGGTAATAACGTCCAGCTTACAATTAATACTACTGAAGCGGATTTTACTAATGTTCCTTCCATTAACGGCGTACCAGTTTGGTATAGTGGTAACGATGGTACAGGATCAGGCTTAGATGCCGATTTTCTTGATGGAATTGACTCATTATCGTTTGTTCGTTCTGACCAAAATGATACATTGGACGGTGATTATATTATCACTGGTAACCTTACAGTACAAGGTACACGTACCGAAGTTCAATCAGAAACAGTTTTAATTGCCGATAACTTAATTACTCTTAATAGTAATTTTACTACAGGAGCTCCGACAGAAAATGCTGGTTGGGAAGTTCTTCGTGGTAATTTACCAAATTCATCTTTACAATGGGATGAAACAAATGATTGGTTTAAACTAATATCAGGAGGTACAGACTTAGGTCGTATTATTACAACTGATGATGAAGGTGCAGGTAACTTATTTGATGCTGACACGGTTGATGGATTAGAAGCTGCTCAGTTTATTCGCTCAGATGTTAACGATGTTGCTACAGGTAACTTAGAGTTTGAAGGTACAGTTGCTATTGGTGATGGAACTGGCTCAGCACTACTTACTATGCGTGGTGCGGGTAACAATAGAGTTATGGCATCAGACAATGGTAAAATTGGTTTCCTTGATGGCGTATTTGCTTATCAAACATATTCAGATTTAAATGGAGATTGGACTGTTGGTCGTAATCTTATTGCTGATAAATTTTTAGACTCTGCTGATAATACATATCTATCTTGGCCTTCTGATACATCTAGGTTAAATAACATCAGTCTTGTTGGGACAATTTCGCACGATGGCGATGCTGATACATATATTAATTTCCCGGCTGCTAACCAATTTGAAGTTTATACTGGTGGAGGTCAAAGGTTATTAATTACTGACACTGACGTAACATCATTAGTTGATGTAAAGGCTCCTCGCTATTTAGATAGCGGTAATAATGCATATCTTGGTGACTTTGCTGGTACATCTGTAATGAATACGATTGGAATTGACAGCGATCTTTTCCATAATGGTGATACCGATACTAAGTTATCATTTGATACCGACACAATCAATTTAAACACAGGTGGAGCAACAAGATTAGCAATCACTGATACGTCGGTTACATCATCAGTTGACTTAATCGCACCAAGGTTCCTTGACTCAAGTGACAATAACTTTTATGCTGATCCTGCCGGTACATCGGTATTTAATAACCTTGGGATTAACGATGACTTATTCCATAATGGTGATACTAATAATAAGATTTCTTTTGGCGCAGATACGCAAACATTTACAACAAATGGCGCTGCACGATTAACTCTTAATAATTCAAATGCAACATTCACGTATAATGTTCTTGCACCACAATTTGTCGACTCTGATAATAACTCATATTATGGTGACTTTGCTGGTACATCGGTAATGAATAATATTAGTTTACAAGGTGATATTATTCATCAAGGAGATGCTGATACACTTATTACATTCTCTGCTGCAAACGAATTTAAAGTAAGAACTGGTGGTTCTGATAGATTATTCGTAAGAGATTCTGGTGTAACTGCCGTTGACAATATGAAAGCACCGGTATATTATGATACATCAGGAACCACAAATTATTTGGATCTTGGTCAAACTGGTGCTTCTGACTCACTTAGAGTTGGTGGTCGTATTAATGTTGGAGCAGGCACAGACTTTAATCTTGTAGATAATAACTCAGGCACTGGCGGAATTATGATCGCGCCATACGCAGGATTAGGTGCAACTACTAACCCTACAATTTCAATCGCTGGTAATAATGGCGGGCTATCGCTCTTATCACTTAATAGAATTGACATTGGTGGTAATCCATACCAAAGTAAAAATGCTTATTGGGCAGAGTTCTTATCAGATGGCGCAGCGGCGTTCTCTATTCGTGGTGATAACTCAAGGAATGCTTACTTTATATCTGATGCAGACCAAGGAGTTTACTTCTACGATAGTGGTGCATCAACTAGATTAGCAATGCTTAGCACAGGGGATATTACAATCGGTAATGACTCAGTCGCATATACTCAACATGATAATACACCGATATTAAATAGCGGAACAAAAACAGATAGTAAACTTCACATAGATGGATCGCTTCAACTTAATGGTACTGATGATGCATATGTTGTCGGTAATGGAACTGCTACATTCCTAAGAATGGATGAACTTGGCTTTGGTCAAGGTGGCGGTTTCTATATGAACGATGCCAACAATCTTAGAATTAGAAATAATAAATTACTCACATCAACAGGTAATGCTTCATTCGCTCAATACCTAGATGCAGATGATGTTTTATTCTACGGTGACTTTGCTAGTACATCACGAATGAATAATATAAGTCTTGTCGGTGAAATTATACACGACGGAAATACTAATACTAAAATTGGTTTTGGCGCTGACCAAATTATATTTACTGCCGGTGGAACCGCACAGCTTGATGTATATTCAACATATGCTGAAGCTGCAACAGATATGCGTTCTCCAATATTCTCTGATGCTGGTGGAACTTACAAGTTTGAGCCAAATACAGCCAATGCTCATAGGTTCACAACACCAACTGGTACTTTAGATATTGGATCTAAGGTTGCAGGGTCAGCTCAGTTTGATACAGACAGAGCAATATTCCTATTCAATAAGAGAGTGAATTTCAACGGCGGCATATCAGCAGCCGATGCCAATGACATGGCATATTTCCCTACTTATTACGATTATAATGACAACGCTTATTATGGTGACTTTGCTGGTACATCAGTAATGAATAGAATTGACTTAGACGATTATATTAGACATAAAGGTGATGAAGATACATACTTCGGTTTCTCAGCCGCTGGTATCTATAAATTGTTTATCAATAATACACAGAGATTAAACATTGATGATAACTCTGCTGACTTTAACCTTGATGTTTACGCTCCACGTTATTATGACTCAGGAAACAATGCTTATTATTTAGATCCTGCTTCAACATCTATACTTAATGTTGTTAGAACAAATCAAATCCAAATGGATGGCAGTTCTCTAACTATCGACTCACCATCAGGTCCTAAAGGGACTATTATGGTTGAAGGCGAAAGAGATGGTTATGCAGGTTATATGATTAGTAATGACTGGGGCTTTATATCCAGCGGTGCTACAGAGATGGGTCTGTATAACGAGACTGATAATGAATGGTCACTGACTGCAAACAGAAATAACTTTACAAGATTACATTCAAATAACATTCACCAAATTGGTGCTGAAAACGGTTATGGTTCTGCTCCAAACAGTATGCGTTCTCCAATATTCTATGATTTAAATAACGCTGCATTTTATATGCAACCGTCTGGTCAATCTAGACTTAAATCTGTTAAGGCAGGCGATAGCGCAATCTTTAATAATACTACATATCCACTTGAAGTTAAGTCTGCACAACAACGTTTGATCGTTTTACAAAATACTACTGCTGATGCTAACTTCCCATCTATATTCCACCAAACAAGAAACTCTCGCTCTGCGATGGGTATTTCGTTTAATAATATAGGTGAGCGTTTCTGGTTCTCAGAAAATGGTGACATACAAGCTTATGGCGCTGGTATATTTGGATCACTTGCTCTTAATGGTGGTAATGAAAATCTTGGATTGTTAAAAACGTATGGCTCTGGCCTTGCTGATATGAAAATGTTTGATGCATCAGATTATTGGGATAAACGAGTTATCCAACCAATGCAAGGTATTGAAAATAGCGCAACTACATCTACCAGTGATTATGTTTTAAATGGTGATGGCCCATTCGCATCAAGTTATGTATTAAGAACTAACGGTTACAGAGATTTTGACTCTGACTTTATTCCAGTTGAGCCGGGAGAAACAATTTATGCAGAACAGGCAGTACGACGCATCAGTGGTACTGGCGGTTTATTTTACTTAGGTGTTAGACAATACGATAAAGATAAAAATCCAATTGCTGCTAACGATGGTATTGTATACTTCGCGGCATCTGCGGTTGACCACACCGCCACAGGCTGGACTGAATATAAAGGTGAGCATACGCTTCCAACTACCCATACGCCATTTAATGGTTCAGATGGTGCAGGTGTTCGGTTTGTTAGATTAGTTTCTCTTATGAACTTTGCGCCAAACGGTGCAACTCGTGAATTTGGTCCACCAATTCTAAAGAGAGTTGATGTACAATCGAGTATAAAAGCTGAAGGATTAACTGTCGTTACTGATGCTTCAATCGGTGGGGATCTTACTGTTACTGGTGATGTTTCTGCAGACAACATATCAGCAAATATTATTGATGCTGGTAGGTTTAGAGATCTTAACGATACTAACTATTATATTGAACCAAAAGGTCCATCTAAAGTCGCAGGTAACTGGGATTGGACAAATGGTAATATTAATAACGTAAACAAATTAACATTCAACGATCCGGGACCGTCTGAAGGACTAGCATGGAACGGCGGAAACCTATGGCAAATTTATGAGTCACCAAATGACTTAGCAACAAATTCTGGTGGTAATTTACAATTTACATCTGGCGCCGGTAATGGTACATATCGTTTACGTGTTGAGTCTGACGGTGATGTTTGGGCTGGACGTTATTCATATGCTCAAAGGTTTTATGACTCTAATAACTCAGCTTATTATGCTGACCCTGCTTCAACATCTGTATTTAACGAAATACGTGCTGATGAATATATCAGACATAATGGTGATACAAATACATATATCAGATTTATTGGCGCTGACGATATGCAGTTGGTTGCTGGTGGAACTCAAATGCTTAGAATGGCAGAGGGTACTAACCCAGACAGACTAAGATTTGTTACTGACGATAACTGGACTGATGCTAATGGTGATTGGGCTATGTCTCGTAATGTTGTTGTAACAGGTACGCATACTGCTCTAAACGGTTCTTATGCAAGTCGGTTCTATGACTCAGACGATAATGCTTATTATTTAGATCCTGCTTCAACATCTCTTACTAATGTTCTTCGTGCAAACGCAGTTCAATTTGGTGGCTCAACTTATCAATTAGATACATCTACTGGTAATTATGGTTCCATTAGTGTAACTGGTAATAAAGGTGGTTACGCAGGTTATGCTATTAACGATGACTGGGTATTCATGTCAAGTGGAGCTGGTATTGCTGGTATCTATAACGATACGAACAATCAGTGGGCTACGATCTATCGCCAAGCAGGTGATACAGAACTTCATTGGGCTGGTACAGAACAAGCCTCTACTAAAGATGGTTTCTTCTTAGGTACTAATCAGTTACGTTCACCAATTTGGTATGATAGTGATAACACTGCATATAAAATTGATGGTAACGGTACTTCAAGACTATTAACACTACAAGTTGATAACGTAATCCAAGGTAATGTTGATGGTTATGCTCAAACATTGTTACGAAAAGATAACCGTATTATTGAACCAAATGAAGATACTGCGGGTCGACTAACGTTTGGTTTCACATCTTGGAACAACGATAACACTGCACCATATGCCGATTACTTACACTTAAGATCTTACACAGACTCTTCTGGTGGTTCAGATAACTTATTGATGTTTAAAAAGTCTGGTCGTGGTATGCGTCTATGGCAACAGTCATGGAACTCAGGTACAGCCTATTCTTCTTATTCTGATATTGCTATCTATAACGCTAACCCAGGTGGTGGTACAAGTTCATACTTCTATGCAAGTAGATTAGTTGACTCAGATAATACGTCTTTCTATATGGATCCATCAAATACATCAAAAGTTGATGTTATTCAGTTTGCTGATGGTGGTGAAGCTCAATTTATTACGGGTGCTGGTAATGTTCGTGGTTATATCCAAGCTACTGATACAAACGATAATCATTTAATTATTGCTACATCGGGTGGTGAAGACATCGCATTTAAAGATGGCGGATTATCCGGAACAACAAATCTTCTCGTTCGTGGTGACGGTAATGTATTCGTAACAGGCGGAGCTTACGCTGGCAGATATTACGATAGAGATAGCACAGGTTATTATGGTGACTTTGCTAGTACATCGGTAATGCACACACTTGATATTCGTTCTGAAGTATATAACGATGGTTGGTTCCGTAACGATACAAATGGTAGAGGTTTATATAACACTGCAACAGGTCAGCATTTCTATTCAGATAATGATGACTATTGGAACATTGCTGGTGGTTCATCTGCTAATGGTATACGATTTAGAGATGAAAACGCCGGTACTATTCGAGGTTATGTATATGCAAATAACTCGAATGATATTGGTTTCCTTAATAATAGTGCAGGATGGGCATTAAGAACTCGCGGTGGTACAACTGAAGTATATGGTAATATGTATGCCGATGTTTATTACGATCGTAACAACTCTTCATACTTCTTAAATCCAGCCGGTGACAACAGTTTTGCTGGCGATGTTCGAGCAAATAGGTTTATACATAAAGATGATGTATCACAAGACGATACGTTTGGTTTATACTTTTCATCTAATGAATCAGCTGCTTATGCTATTTACCGTGAAGGCGGTGGTTGGTCATATCGTTACCCTGATTTAAGAATTGCTTTCCATACAGGTATTAAGTTTGGTGCTAATGCAAACTATAATGGTATGCGTTTCTATGATGACTACAACATGAATAATCAGGTTATGTCAATCAACAATGCGACTGATCCATTAGGTGCTAATGATGTTTATGTAAATAACTCATTACAAGCACGTAGTTCATTAAGAGCTCAAATATTCTATGACAATAATAACACGGGTCGTTATACAGACCCTGCATCTACATCTCAAATGAATGTTGTACGAGCTGACCAGTTTGATATGCGTGATCGTGGTGACTTTATTACCTTATACGGTGATAACAGCACAAACCACTCAATCTCTGCTAGAGATCTTAATGGTAACACTTCTGACGATATTCGTATCAACTCATATGGTTCTGTGTATATTAACTTAGACTCAAATAACAACAATACTTCTGGCGCAGACTTCTATATTGGCCGACACGGTCAGGCAACTGGTGGTATTGGTAACTCTGACTTGTTTAGAGTTTATGGTGATGCAAACTATGCTTACTCAGGATTTAGCTTCCGTGCGCCTATCTTCTATGACTCAAACAACACCGGTTATTATTGTGATCCAGCATCGTTTTCTAACTTTAATACAGGTATGAGAGGCAACGATATTTATGCTAGGAGTTGGCTCCGAAATGATTCAGCACGCAATGGATTATATAACCAAGGTACAGGTGGACACTTTTATTCTTATCAAGGTCAGTATTGGGCTGCTACTGGTAACAATAACTCTTCATCTATGTCTTTCCAACTTAGAGCGACATATAACGGTACAATGTGTCGTTGGATGTATGGTGACAGAACATGGTCCGGTGATTTAAATGCTGCAGGACAATGGCAGTTAAGAACTCGCCACCAAGATGGTTATTCACCATGTATTAGATTTGAAGAATCAGGTAACGAAAGCTGGACAGGTAACCCAGGAAACGACGTTGGTAAAATTGAATATCACTCAAACCGTTTCTATATCGTTGCAGGCGGAAACTCAAACAGAATTTGTCAGTTTAGACAAAATGGTTCTGATAGATCTTATATCGCAAACGATGGTGTGTTTGTTGGTACGGCTACGTCAGCAAGATGGGCTGACCTTGCAGAGAGATATGAAGCAGACGCGATTTATGGTCCTGGGTATATCCTAGGTATCGGCGGCGATAAAGAAGTAACATTGTATCAACCCGGAATGCCAGTTGCTGGTGCGGTTTCTACAAATCCTGCATACAGAATGAATGAGCATATTGAATATGACAACGATGACTCTATTGAGTCTAAGATGAACCCATTCGTTGCTCTTAAAGGACGTATTCCAGTTCTTATTAATGGCGATGCAACTAAAGGTCAATGGATTATTGCTGATCGTGATGGTAAAGGCCGTGCCGTAGACTATGGTACTGCTGGTATAAATAGCTTTGATATTATTGGTATTGCGATATCTGATAGTGAAAATGGTGAAGTAGAGGTTAAAGTATAGTATGCCAACGTATGCACAGTTAAATACAAATGTAAGAAACCAATGTGGTCGACAATTAAGAACATTTGATAGAACCGTAGGATTTTATATCAACGCTTATGTTAGAGGTTCTAACTGGGGAACAAGTTATACCAGAGGTCAATGGCATTATACGCGGTTTGAATACGTAAATGCAAACTACTATGTATATAACAATTATCTGGATAGCGGTATATACACTGGCGGAATTATTCGTTCTGGTGATGTTATTGATTCTATTCGTAGCGTTGTTCGTAGAACGGTTGATTTATGCGAAGGTAGAATATCTAACAGAACTATTAATGCATATTATTGCCACGCAAGTTGCCATTCTTCGTGTCATAGTTCGAGAGGGCGCCGCTAATGACTATGGATAGAAATGACGTTAGGTCGTGGGTAAGAACATATAGTGGTCAACAATTAAGAACGTTCGATAGAACGGTTGGAATTTATGTTAACGCATATGTAAGAGCTAGTAGTGCTGCTACCAGTTATACTAGAGGACAGTGGCATTACCATAGATTTGAATATGTTAATGCAAACTACTATGTATATGATAACTATGTAGATGGTGGTATCAATAGTGGTAATATTATTTACGGACAGGATATTGTTGATACATTGGAAGATATAACTAGAAGAACAGTTGATCTAATTGAAGGAAGAATGTCAAACAGAACTATTAACGCATACTATTGTCACGCAAGTTGTCATACTAGTTGCCACAGTTCGAGAGGAAGAAGATAAGATGTCAATGCAAAAATCATATTGTAAGCAAATGCGGTACTCTGGTCCAGAAAGCCTAACACCGTCAGATGCTACTAAGTTTGATGTTCTAATTCAAATGGAAGTTTTAGCAGGATGTAATCACGGCTGCTTAGGTTGTTTCGTTGATAAAAACATAGACCCTGCTATGAACCAACAAATTATTGATAGAGCAAAAGAATTAGCAGATGGTGTAAAAAGAACTGGACTTAACTTAAGAGAGTTCGTTATTGGACCAACAGACTTTTTCACTGCTAAAAATACAGAGTCAGTATTAAATAATTCAGTAGTCCAAGAAATTATGAGAGAACATACTGGCGCTCGTATCGCGGCACCTGCTAAATTTGATTTGGCTACTATGGATAAAGTAAAAGAAATCTTTGCCGTACTTGATGATGAGGATAAGTATCGTCGCGAAATGATTATCGAATTTATTATGCCAATCGGTAGAGTAGATCAGATGTTAAACGATGACGAATATTTTAATAACGTTATGGAAAAGGTAGAGTTCTTTAAAAATAATACACCAAAACAAATGGATTGGTCGTGGACATTACAGGCTTCTAACGTTGTTGGTAGAAAAATTGATAAAGAAACTTATAATAAAATTATTCAAAAATCTGTAAACGAATATGAAACAATTGTAGAAATGAACCCTGCTTTCTCTAGAGCCAATTCACAATTGATACAAAGAAAGAATTTATTTGGTTGGAACGATTTCCTTGGTAGAGTTATTGATAAAGATAATGCGCAAGAAACCGTTATGTCAATGGCTAATCTTTATTGTAACTCAATTAACTTTGTTGGACTTACTATTGTCCCAGGAGAAAATGGTCCAACTACACACCTAAATGTAATGCTGCATGAGCAAGCGTTTTTCTTAGGTAATAAAAATTTAGATGTTACTGGTTTAACATTCGAGCAAATATTAGATCGTAAAAATGAACTAGTGACAAAAGGTATAAATAGGTCTAGTAAAGTAAAAGATTGTGCTGACTGTAAATTTGCAGTTGCCTGTGCAAGCAGATTAATCTTTGAAGCCCAAGAATCATTAAACGTCAACGGTTGTGTATTGAACAAAGATGTCCTTGCAGAATATAACCCGTATGATTTTACTTGGAACGATGACGCAATAGAAAAATTAGGAGTAAGATCATGATTGGGCAGAGTTTATATTACTTAAATAATAAAAAGTATATTACGAATACACAAAACGTTGAAACAGTAATTGGTGAATTAAATTCTTTTTACCACACTGCTGAACCAAGACGAATTACTATTGTACAGCCTGACCTTGTAGACTCATTTCTTCAGCCTGCTGAGTATGAAGCGCTGGCAGAAGGTGCACGATCAGGCTCATCAGAACTATTAGATTTTGAAGAATGGGATACTATTGCCAATCCTACTTATATTCAAAATAGTGATAAGCGTATTCTTATGTTTACAGACGAAGAGGATATGATTAAAGTATTTGCAAAATATACTGCTGGTTTGTTAACATCATGTGGTTTTTATCCTGACGCAGATGCAACAACAATTAATGCGATGGTTGCTCATTATATGGAAGCAGTTATTAACCAAGATTTAGTATTATCTTTAATGAGCAACTCGACAGTTTATAACGATGTTAGAAACCATACAAATACTTTATTAAATGCTGAAGGCGAAACACCTTGGGTAATTACATATCAGAATGGTAAAAACTTTAGTTATGACTTGCTATTCTTCTTAAACGATTTCTATTCATGTGCAGGCGTTTCAGAATTGATTGTTGAAAAATTTACTATTCATTCACCAGTTATGGCAAAAGATGTTATGGAACACTTTACTTCACGTCGTCACTACTCGGCATATATTATGTCAGTTATTGATTATATGAATGCTAATGCAACTGAAGAAAATGGCTGGGCTACAGATAAACAACAATTCTTTAAAGACGTATATGTAAATGCTGCTAATAAATCTAACTATACATTAGCGTTTTATAAATTAGAAGAAATGTGGAATAAAGTTAAAGACGACGCTGCCTTTATAGCCGTTCATCAAAATAAAGCTGATACGACTGCTGACGGTTGGGAATACATGGATTTATATACTGAAATCAATAACGTGTTCCCTATTGTTAAAAAAGTTTTAGAAAGAAACTTTAACACAGATAATATTAGAGAAGACTTGGCATTAATTAACACAGATGTTCAGTTCTTTTCAAAACGTCAAAACAGAATTCCATATTTAATTCATAAATACCCATTGATATAAGAAAGTGATTTTATTATGAGTGAAGAGCAAACTTTATATACGCTGCCATTAGCACCGCAAAATTTAGTTGAAATATATAAATTAAAAGAAGACAACGAAAACTTTGTTTTATGGGTAGATTATTTAGCATCAAAAGAAAAGTTATCAGCCAAACATATTCTAATCTATTTGGCCAATACTAATTTTAAAACAACCTTTGCGCAGGTTGACGAAGAACTATTAATAGAATATATTAAATCAGACTTTATCGTAGAAGCACCACTGCTATCACGGTTTGTTGTAATGGCAATCAAAGTAAGATACATGTATGAGTTTAATGGCTTAGAAGAACAATTACTTGGCCTCTTTAGTAAAGAACAATTGCACGACTTCGTAGACAAAAACTATGAACTTATAGAAGATGTTTGTAATGCAATGGCTGAACTTATTCCATTCACACTCTGCAAATTTTACGAAAACTTATCAGATGAAAACAAAGCAATTGAAGTTGATGTAAAAGAAGCTGTTGAGCAAATTGAAGTAACTGACAAGCCAGCAAATTGTGGTCCAAACGTTGCACGCCTTCTTATAGATGGCTGGGATGGTTTCCTATTAGTTTGTTCTATGCTTGGATTTAAACAAGAATATAATAAACAGATGTATAATGATAAACCTGCATACTTTGGTAAAGATTTGTTTTTCTTATTGACACAAAGTAATATTACTAGTAACATTTTATCAATGATGCCTCCTGGGTTTATTAACAGCGTTGAAATTCCAAAACCAAAGTCTGATGAAGATTTACAAGCTGAAATCGAAGCAGAGGCTAAAGCCAATGCCGCTAGTGTAGCCGATGATAGTAAAACTGAATAAAACATATGCAGGTTATTATACGTATGATAAAGATAAGAGCCCTATTAATACAGACTTCTTACGTACTGAAATAAACCTAGACATATTACATGGCTGCGCTCAGTCGTGCCCAGGATGTTTTATTCCACGTAAAAACCTTACTAAACCTGAATACTTAGAAACATTATACAATTTATTAATGGACGGCGCATATTATCCTGACGAGATAACGATTGGACCTACTGACATTTTTGATGCAGAGAACTTCCATGAAATTATGAAACATCCATATATGAAAAAGCTTTACGAAATATCAGCAGTTGGATTTACATCAACATTACTTCAATCATATGCCGAGATAAGAACTAAACTTGATATGATATGGAGTTTATATGAAGGTGTTCATAGAGTACCTGATATTGATTTTAAAATCGTTTTAGATATAGACAAGTACCTTGATGGAGAACTAGACGATTGGAACCGTAAACTTAAAATGTTTGAGTTAGGTTCAGTTCAATTTAGAGTTAATTATCATAAAGATGTATTTAAGCGTATCACATATAACGACTTATGTCAACGGATATATGATGACTATAATGCACCAGTTATAATTACACCGTCGTTTTTAACAGATAGGAACGCGCGTGGTAAAGTAGAACAACACCTTGCAAACTTTAGACGTGAAATGATTGAGCAAGATATTGATAAGAAATGGCTTAACCTTTATACATTTTTTGATGCAAAGTTTAATGGATATGGCTGCCAAAATTATAGCTTCTATAATAATAAACTATATTTAAATCCATTCTTGTATGATGTTATTATTCAAAGAACTCCAAATTTTGAAACAACAATGGATGCGAATACTTTATATGAAAATATAGATTATGCTCAACAGGTTGATGATTGTAATGGCTGCGAGTATATGATGAGTTGTGCTGAACGTAATATACATTTATATATGGAGTCGCGAGGATTAGATAGCTGCGTCGCATTAAAGGAATATATGTATGCCTCTGATTAAAAATAATCTCTATTATGAGATGACGACAGAGACCCAAACTAAGCCCGTCAGCGCTGTTAAAATTCAAATGGATGTACTAGACGGTTGTCACCACAAGTGCCCTGGATGCTTTGTACATCGACGGGGTAACTCTAGTGATAAAAGCCAAGTATATATGGCAAAAGAGTTCATACGTTCTATTACTGACCAAGGGATACTTGTTGATGAAATATTAATTGGTCCTACAGACTTTTTAGCATCAGAAAATTTCTATCAAGTAATGCCAGAACTCGTAGATATCATTAATGAAAACTCACCTATCCTAGCTTTTGTCTCTACTCTTATTGATGGTGATATTAAAAAGTTTTGCGATTTCCTTATTGATAATATTAATTTAGATACTGAAATAGAAATTGGTATCGCTACAAATCCACATAAGTTTTTTACTGACGAATACACAAAACATATATCAGATATGTTAGCCTATATAGATACACACATTCAACATGAGGTTACTTATACGTTTGTTGTTAACATTAAAGATTATGGATTAGATTATGAGGCATTGCATGATCAGGCTGTAAAACGTTTTGATACTATATTAGATTTTATTCCGTCAGTATCTCGTTCGCATAAAGCAAACATAATCTTAAAAACGCTTGATGAGTTTAACGAATACTTTAGCACATGGCACCAAGAGTCCAAGCTAAACAATATTATGGTAGACCATTCTCACGCAGGTATTAATTACACTGTATTAAACTACAAACGCGGTGAATGGTATTTAAGTCCATTTATGTATGAGAACATGGCGATATATGATGATATGTTTAAAGTCAAATCTTTTGATGATGTTGTTCCAATGGTTGAACATCAAATTAAAAGAGCAAAAGGTACTGAATGCGAGGATTGCCCATTATTCTTTAGTTGTTATAACAGAAAAATAATAATGTTAAGGGATTACCTTGGAGTAGACCGCTGCATAGCACCAAAAGAGAATATGCTAAATAATATAAACAATTATAATGGTCCTGCTCAGACAATGTATGGATGGGATGGTTATTCTGTTGAAAACGATAAGAACGGTTATCGTAAAAAGTTTTTAGTTACTGATGATGACGATCCAGAACTAAAACGATTAAAGGATATATCATATGTTAAATAATGATTGGAAAAATATTGTAGACGGTGGGCGAGGTGAGGAATTTACTTCAATCGACAATATGAAAGAATATAAAATACAGGTCAACCTTGAAATACTCGAAGGTTGTTCATATATGTGTCCGGGTTGTTTTGTTAAACGTAAAGGTAATTGGAACCCAAACTCAATCGCAACATTTCATTCCTTGGCATTTGAATTAAAAGATAGAACTGATATTGTATTAGACGACATTGTGATTGGCCCAACCGACTTTTATGGTGCTCAAAATTTAGAAGAGATTATTAATAATCAAAGGCTTGCTGATGCCATATCCATGATGCCTGAAGATAATAGAAATATCCAACATAACTGTTCTATACTCGGATCATTATCTGAAAAAGATATTGAAGGTAAAATAAAAGCTATTGAAAACTCAATGCTAGGCGAAGTAGTCGAAGCATGGGATGTACAAATTGCTTTGGATTTAAATAGATTAATGAATGATCAGGTATACCTAGATGCACTTGATGAAAGAGTTGAAACATTTAAAAATAGTTCTTTAAACTTTGAAATAAGTATGGCTACTAATATCGTGCAAGGTGTAGAAGATATATTATTTCCTGCTATTGAATTTGTTAGAGCTAGGTATGAAACAGTAATCGAAGTATTACCGTCAGTAGTACGTTCTTTTAATCATAGCGCAAAGCACGGAGACAAACTATTTGAATGGAATGATATGTTAACTCGATTGGCTGCAGATCCACATAAGTTTAAAAACAAATTCCATTTCTTACAAGGTGACGTATCACATAAAGCGTTTCATTATTCTGTAGTTAGTATATACCACGGAGATATGTATTTGTCGCCATTCATATATGAGAATGCTCAAATCCATACAGATGATTTTAAAGTTGATAATAGTTGGCTTTGGTTACCTGATGCCGATATTGTTGATTATATATTAAACAAAAAGAACGAGATTGTCAATAGCCAAATTGAAAAAAGTTCTGAAAAAGAGTGTGGCAGTTGTAAGTATTTAAATATATGTGCGAATAGAATGGTTCCAATGATTATGGATACTGTGTTTGATGGAAGAAAAGAATGCATCTTAAATAAAGATGTAATTGGTTTATATGATGATGAGGTATACCATGGGAATAGTTACTAACAATAAGCGTGCTGCACAAGCTGATAAAGATTTTGATTTATCCTTTAGTGAAGGACATGAAATCAAAGTACAATTTAATTGCGAAGTATTATCTGGCTGCGAGTTTAAATGTAAAGGTTGTTTTGTCAATAAACTCGGATCAAATATGGGATCATTTGATAGATTAAACAACGCCATTGATTTATTTAATACCAATGGCTATCGCGTGTCAACCATTAATATTGGTCCAACTGATTTATTTGGTAATAATAATATCACCGAGTTGTTGAAAGACGAAACATTCCGAGAGTGTTTAAGTAAAGTAACTACTATTCAATTCGTTACAACATTAGAAAAGATTGATTTTAATATTATTGAAATGCTGAATAGTATTCCAAAGGCCGAGGGATTTATGTATGATTGTAACATAGCCCTGCAGCCGCCAGTTAATTGGAATGTACTTGAATATAAATTAGGAATATTAAATGAGTTGACAGATGATTTAAATTATTATATGGTATATAATATGGGTAATGATGATGTTGAGAATAATAAAGTACTCGAGATGTCAAAACTTGTTGAGGAACGGTTTGATTCTATACTTACTTTAAATCCATCATTCTTCCGAGCACCTAAATCTAAAGTGCAAAAGCATCTTATTGAGAAATGGAAAAACTATGACTTTGCCGACGACCTTATGCCTAAAACATTTATTGACCAAGCACAAGGTGGTTCTTTAGAATTAAATTATACTTATTGTAACGAACGTTTCTTTTGGACACCATTCGTATATGATATTGCTTTAATTGGTACAGATAATTTTGTGGTCAAAGATGAAAACGATATTGAGTCATGGACTCAAGTAAAAGAAAATAAGTTTATGTCACAGTTGACTTATTCAAGTGAAACTGACAATTGTGCTTCTTGTAAAAATTTAATGACATGTATTGATAAAGGTGTCCTATCTTATATGGAACACCATTCACTTACTGCGTGTGTGTTTCCGGGAGTGATAACGTCCGATAAAGGTTGATGGATATACGTGTTGTATTCTATGCCATTTCTCTTTTGATTCTACCTCATGCATTTTAATATCAAGTTCCATTTCGTGCATTGGGTATATTGACATTAAAGGCGTACCATATTTAAGTGTAACAGTATATTCTTCGTCTTTAATTGGAAACGCTAAGAATACGTTTAATGTGTGTTGGTCATAAAAGTTTGTAATCCCAGGTGATATTAAAATATCGTGCTTACGCAAATCCTCACTATAATGGCATTCAGTAATCATAAACTCTTTACGTTCGCTTGCCTTAACAGCCCAAGGTCCATGTAATTTAAATACAGTTCTATTTGGATATAATGTATCGCCAAATTGTTTACGTTCATGTTGAGATCCATCAAGTTGACCAGAATTATGTAATGGCTCAATGCACTCAACATTGCCATTTGGTTTTACTCTAAAAATACCATCTGACCACAATTTAAGAACGATAGGCTTACGCATATAATCAACAATTCCTGGGCATGTTTTAATCGTCGGAGTTGGAACGTTAACGCCAACCCTAGACCTAAATTGGTCATACGAATTCTTAATAGATTTCCACCACGTTGGTGGCTTAGTTCTGGCTTTAATTGGTTGTAAGTCTACAAGTGTTTGGTGTGCTGTGTAAAAATCAAGTTTAAGTTTTTTCTTTATCATAATTAAATCCTGTTATCAAATTTTGACCTGTTTTGTCCATATAATTAAACCACATTCTCATTATGCAGTCAGGTAAATCGCGTTCTCTGTTTTTCCAATCCCATTGTGTATAGCAGCGGAAACCACATTTATTCCACCACTTACAAGATAAGCAACCATTCTCGTCCATATAGGCTTGCATCATTCCGGCGTTATCTTTAGGTTTGTATTCTGTATTAAAATCTCGTTGATCGTATCTATCCCACCGACAATTTGATGTAGAATTATCTGGGAATATCGTAACCTTGTTTAAAGCCAAGCAATGCATATGGTTACTCTCATTATATATGAGATCTTTAATAGGGTTAATGTCAGGATAGTGATGGTATACAAATTTTAAAAACTCGAGGTACTCACTATCTGATGGAATCATATAATCATATCCACGATCTGGAATATAATCATCAAAGTAAAATTCATCAAACTTTTCATATAAGTAATGGAAATACTCATCGTCGTCTGCCATAAACTTTTTGATTGACAAAGTAGTAGCAACCATATTAATAGATATGATATAATCAGCAAAGTATTCTATATTTTTAGCGTATGGACCTTTTGTTGGTCGCCCGTCAAAATCGTATGAACATATAATATAGGAAGGGATAGCTTCAGCGTTTAAGTCGTCGAGTAGTCGCTGAACTCTATCTCGTTTACTGAATTGAAACGATGTTACCCATACAACTTTAATCTTTTGTTTATGTTCATCAAATATCTTTTTGATTGCTACTAAAAAATCAAAGTAAACAGGGTAAGCCCATTCTGATATTCTATCTTGGAATAACTCGCCACCAACCATATTGATTTGTATTATATCAACTCTGCCTTTCATCTTAATGACATGTTGTTCAACCAAATCTAATTTAGAAAATATCTCTTCCCTGCTCAAACCTACGGTAGATTTTTTATCGTGGTGACAGAACGAACAATTGAGATGACAGTTTTCAAATAAAGTCAACTCAATCTCGGCTATATCCGGACGTTTAGTTTCTAATAGTGTTTTTGTTATTTCAAAGTCCAAATAACATTTCCTCTTTATAGTATTCGTATATGTCAGGTACCATACCAAGTTTTTCGTTAAAGTCTAATTTAAATAATATTTCGTCATATGTATCTTTGTCTTGCCAATATGGAACAAAGTGTGGATCGTTATTAAACAATAAAGCTTCGTCATTAAGCGCATCAAAGAATGGTTCTTTAAAATCTCTGTTTAACCAATGCGCATAACATATCGCAACCACATATGATTTTGCAGGATAAATCCATTCGTCAACATATTCTCTGAAATGTATAAGAGCATAATCAACAATATTATCTGGCTGCCAATTAATTTCTACGTCAGTCAGATCATCTTTAAACAACGATGCCGTTAAATGATATGCGCTTTGCCTAGCTTTCCATTCTTTCATAATAATCTAATAACCCTTTATATCCATTACAACTATTGGTTAAGTCGTGTACATACCGATAATGTTCTGTTAAACATTTCCCATAATAAGAACATGCCTTACATATATCGCTCAAATTATTCTCAGGTTCTTCACGTGCCCACGTTAAATATTCATGGTAAGTGTCGTACTCTTTAAAGTATTCTCTATCATATTTATCAAATTCCAAGACGCCAAATTTTCCACGTGGCGTTATGTAAACGTGGTCATTACTAAAAGCATCATACTTACCTTCTATGCTATTGTATATATTATCAATGTTTTGGAAATTAAAATTCTTTTCTGTATTTGCTTCATCAAACTTAATAACGAAATCTTCAAAGTCTTTATGTGTTACATTATGTTGGTTTGCTTGATTAATTGAATATGGTTTAATTTCAACTGACTGAACATTAGAAATCATATTAAGCGTAAAGATCATAAACTCTACATCCATCTCTAATACTTTTGGCGAGGCTAATATCAATACAGATAAATCTTTATTGGCATTCATCATGTTATTTAAAATGTGCTGCTCTTTTTCTCTGGCATGGAAATCATATGATACGGATAACGTTACATCCTCATCTCTAAAAAAGTCAGGGAATGCCGATAAGTTAGTATTGATATTAATAGGACCTTTATAATGATTGCGTATTACTTTCTTTAATGAATAATAATATTCTGGCGATAGTAAACCAATCTCTCCACCATATAAATCAACATGACCAACCTTGTCAGTAATTTGTTGTAGGCTGTTTTCTAACCATAAAGGAGTAATTTTATGTCTATCGTTTAATTGCTCTGTAGTTAAATAACAGAAATCACAAGCAAAGTTACAATAGTATGTTGGATTAATTGATAGATTCATTAACATAAGGTGTCGCCAATCCCGGATCCATTCCGTTTATTTCAAGTATTCTTGGTGCTAGTTTTTTCATATGATAACAATGATCCTCAGCTTGACCTTCGCGTTTCATATCACGTACAGTTTTCTTACAACCATTACATATATCAAACATTGGACATGTATAACAAGCCATTTTCATTGTCTGTATATTAGGATCATTCTGCAATGGTGTCTGCATTTCACCATTCATCTCTTCTTCAAAATTAATAGGGTAATCGTAATCGTCAGCAAACGAACCACAAGAATAGTAATCACCACCCGGATTAAATGCACGAATACCACTATCGCATTGCCTATTCTGTGGGCAAGAGGTGTAACTATTTTTATTTAATCTTACCATCATTTGTTTAGTATTGTGTTCATATTCTGCTAAGCCCATATCATATATCTTTATATAGGTTTCGTATATTTTACTTAGCCTAAACGTAGAACCTTGTACGCCAGAAGCCATAGCGTAATTAAGTTTACATTCAACTCCCATTTCTTTAGCAAGCTCTACATTTTTAATTGCATCATCAAAGTTTTCATCAACGATTACAGAAATAAAACTTGGACGTTCACCAGTATGTTTTAACATAGCATCTGATACCCGCCAAAAATCTTTTTCAGTAAACTCAGAGTAATCACCTTTTAATCTTCCACCACCATATTGAAATGATGTAGTACATCCAAATCTTTCGTGTTTAAATAAAGGTAACCATTTCTCTGGTCTAATAAGGAATGGCCAAAGATTTGATGTAAAACTAATTGATGCAGGGTAATCGTGTTCGTCAAGGTGAGCAATCAAATCCCAATACCATTTTGGATCAACCATTAACGGATCACCACCATTTACAATAATCGTATTGGTGTCAGGATAGCGTTTTAGAAATTTATAAACATATTCTAAATCAAGTAAACCAGCCTTATCAGCATCAATATCAGTTGATGAACAGAAGGTACACTTGAAATTACAAGCCTCTGTTGGTTTAATAATTAAATCCATCCCTTATCCTTTGCAAGTTTCATCATTAATGTTTTAGGTGCTGGGCAAACATCTTCCATCCATTGAAGTTGGTGACAATCAGAATGGCAATATATAAACACAGGACAATCATAACAGCGTGGATCTCTTTCGTGCATTTCACATGATATAACTTCCATACGTTTTGGCGATTGACGAACTTCTTTTGCAGGAGTATCAATAGTACCATACCATTGAGTTGGTGCAGTGTTAGGACAACCGGCTACAGTCCCATCGGCATTGATGGTATGTAATTTTTGTTCGCAGTCTCTACAAAAAGTTCCGTTAAAAAATTGTCCTTTACTAAACTTATCATAAACAGAACCAAGAAACGCATTGGCTACAGGATGGTCTTGTGTAGTTTCGTGCATCTTCATCCAAAAGGCATCTAACTCACTGTTATGCGGAAAAATATCTAAGTTAATTGTTGCATTACCATCATGTGTTAAACGCTCATAGTTTATACACTCAACACCTAATGAATGCATATAGTCAGCTATTTCAAGCGGATCCATTTTAACTACATCTTTTGAGACTGATATAAAACATTTAACAAAACATCCTTCGTCAACTAAACGTTTTACATTGTCTTCCCATAGTTTACGCTGCTTTTCGTTAGAGAACCTAATGTTTGGATCCCAAGATGTGCCTACAGAACCACCATCTAATAATTTTAAAAACTCAAGTCTTTCATCAGTAAGTTTATAAACCAAATTAGTTGTAATACCATGCGTACATCGGTCACCCCAATGTTCTTTAGTAATATTATAAAACTTCATTAGGTCTGCCATAGGTGCTAATAAAGGTTCACCACCGTGGTATTCAAAATGTATTTCGTTTGTACCATCACACAACTCATTACACCACTTAGCAGTCTTTTCAGCATCAAAGTAGATTTTTCTACCGTTAATACCAGACGTAAAGCAGTGTGCGCAATTAAGATTGCAGGTTTCAGTCGTTTTTACGTATACGAGTAAGTGTTTCTGTATCGCCAATGCCATATGAGATCATCAATGCCTTTTCATAATTAAGTGCTCTGTGTTTAGTATTTTTAGCAATACCAATTTTGTCGCGAGGTCCTAGTGTATATTCTTTACCATCTATTTCTAAAGTCTTTTTACCGGCTATGCACTCTATTAAAATATCTATAGGATCCGTGTGAGTATCAAACGATGGACCATTGTCATTGTTATAGAAGATGTGTGCAGTTCCAGCTATATGTGGAAACCATTGCTCGGCTTGTTCTACTTTAATCGTAGCTTTGTTTGCTAATAAAATTGTAATAGCACCAAGGTAAGAAATGTATTCTGAATGTTCTAAATAATGTTGATTGCCGTTATTATCTATATGAGATACATCATGGTTCTCAAAGCATTCTTCTGTCATTAACCAGTTTTCAAATTCTTCAAATGTTTCTATCATAATGTAGTTCCAATGGTAATATACGATATGTATTTATAATACCACAAAGAAGCGAATATGTCAACCAGTTATATGTTATAAATAGATTCATATATTATGGAGATTGTGTTATGGAATTTAAAGAAATGTGGCCAACAAAGATTGGCTCAGGAAAATTTGATACTGATGGATTAATAGAATATATTTTTACTAACTATGATTTAAATAACATGGAAGGTGAAGTAAACGGTGGAAATATATTCAAAGATAATTCAGATGAAATGAATAAATTTAAAGACATGGTATATAGCAACTTTGATCGCTATCTCTATGCAAGCATTGGAAAACATATTACAGATTATAAAGCGCACGAGATGAAAGCGTGGATTACTGGTCATGGAAAAGATTATAACATGACTATACATAATCACTCAGGTGCTCATTTGTCTGGTGTATTTTATATACTAGCTGAAGACCAAAACTCTGGTGGCGATATTGTTTTTTCAGATCCAAGAACAAACGCAAATCGTGGCTACGATGATTGGTGGAACGATGTATTTGATAAAAAAGCAATCACACCAAAAACTGGAGATTTTATGATATTTCCAAGCTTTACATACCACCACGTCAATCCTTATTATTCTAGTCTTAGAATATGTGTACCGGTTGACTTATATTTGTATCGCGGTGGGTAATGTATAAATAGAACTATAAATTAAAAGAGTGTAAGATGAATCAAACACTATAATTAAATGGAGACAATAATGGCATTTACATATACTTATTCTGTCCGTAACTTGAAGGTACAAGATCAAGTAAACGCGGCCGGTGAAACTTTAACAAACGCGGTAGTTCAAACTTACTGGGAAATTCAAGGCACAAATGAAGCAGGACAAGTTGGAAAATTTTCTGGCGCAACTCCATTCTCGGCTGCCAATGTACCAGCTGGATCATTCACGGCGTTTGAAGAATTAGAAGAATCGCATGTAACAGGCTGGATCGCTGCAGTGATTAATGCTGATCCACAATACAAAGCGCATATTGATGATCAAATCCAAAAAGATATTGACATAAATGTACAAACTGAAGTTTCTGGTCCAGAATTACCTTGGGGTGTAGAACCTGAAGCTCCTGTAGAATAAGAGTATGAGCATGACTTATACTTGGGAGATACTAAAGCTTGGAACATTAGACCAAACTAATGCCGCAGGTGAAGTTTTATCAGATGCCATCATTTCTGTTAAATGGAAAAAGATAGCAACCAACGAGGCGAATAAAAAAGCAAGCTACGTTTCAACTACAAAGCTTGACTTATCAACAACATCGGCTGCAGATTATATTGATTTGGATAGTGTTACTAAAGCCAATGTTATAGCGTGGGTTGAAGAAGCATTAGGTGCTGATAAGATTGCCACTATAAATAATATTCTCGACTCAAAGGTTGAACAAAATACAATGACTATGATTACCCCTAATTGGTAATTATCTAAACTTTATATTATGGAGTTATTATGCACGATTTGCACATGGGTGGCTTGGCCACATATGCTTTAAAACGAGGTGGTTCAATCCATCCTATTATCATACCAACAGAAGTACTTGGTAATGAAACTGGGATTATGAATCCCTCGGTTTTTCAGCACAAAGATAAACTCTTTATTAACGTAAGACACGTTAACTATTATCTATATCACAGCGAAGGTAAAAAGTTTCCTCATCAGTGGGGTCCTTTGGTGTACATACATCCAGAAAATGATGTAACACTTACAACTCATAATGTTATGTGCGAACTTGACAGTAATTTAAATATGGTCAACGCACAGCGTGTTCATATGGCTTTAGATACAGGTAAGCCGACATGGAACTTTATTGGTTTAGAAGATTGCCGACTATTTAGTTGGGAAGATAGAATGTTCCTATGTGGTGTACGCAGAGATTGTTATGATGATAAAGGCCGTGGTCGTATGGAAATGGCAGAGATTGAATTTATTGATGGTCAATGGACAGAGGTTTCTCGTAATCCTATTCCTTCTCCAAATGGTGATAAATCATATTGCGAAAAGAATTGGATGCCAATACTTGATATGCCATACCACTTTGTTAAATGGACTAACCCAACACAAGTTATCAAATACGATATTGAAACGCAAACAACTGAAGACGCGGTATATGATAAAGACAAATATATGGAAGCCAATAAAGACTTTAGAGGTGGTTCACAAGTTATTCGTATTAACGATAACCAGCGAATGGCATTTATCCACGAAACAAATTTACTAAGAGATCCTTTTGGTAGAAAAGATGGTAACTATGCGCATCGAGTAATTATCTGGGATAACGATTGGAATATTGTTCATAAGTCTAGAGAATTCCATTTTATGGGAACGTATTACGACCACGTAAAAGGTCAGGATTATAATATTGAGTTTGTTACTGGTGTTGCGATAATAGGGGACGACATTCTAATATCTTATGGATGGCAGGATAACGCTTCTTATATATTAAAGCTGCCTAAAACAGTGTTTGCTAACTTTTTGGCTATGGGTGAAATATGATATTTAAAAATAAACAGTTATTGCATGATGTTATTATGGATTATGATAATCCTTTTAAAATGTTTAATTTGGCAAAAGAATATGATAAATTAAAACAAGGTGCTGCTGCCTTTGGCTGGTATTTACGTGCTGCAGATTTTTGCGAAGGTGAAACAGACGAAGAAAAAGAACTTCAGTATAGATGTATGGTACTTGGCGCTGCATTGTTTGCCAGATCAGAAGCCAGAAATCAAACGGTTAACGGTTTAATTAAAAGTGCCATATCAGTTTTACCTGCGAGACCAGAGGCTTATTATTGGGCTGCTAAATATTCAATAGAACAAAGTAATTTTAGAGATGGAGCGATGTACGCCAAAATGGGTATGGATTGCGAAGACGTTGAACCAAATAAAGAATTAGATTATCCCGGATCAGTTGGTTTAGAATATTGCTTTGCTGTATCTAAATGGAAATCAGATGGGCGAGATGACTCTAAAAATTTATTCTTTGATTTAAAACATAAACGTAAATTAGATATGAATAAAGAAATGCGCGAAAGCGTTGATTGGTGGATAAGTCAAGTTGGCTATCCTAGTACACTGCCATATACCGATGCTGAAAGTAGTAAATATAAATTTACATTTGATGGTTTAGATAAAGTAAAGAAAAACTATTCTCGTCACTTCCAAGATATGTTTGTTTTATCAACTTTAAATGGTAAAAAGAATGGCACGTTTATTGAAGTAGGATCAGGTCACCCGACATTGTTTAATAATACATACCTATTAGAAAAAGACTTTGGCTGGAAAGGCTTATCAGTTGATGTTTCTGAAAGAATGTGCGCTATATTTAGTAGGAAACGTAACACAACCGCGGTTCTTGCTGATGCGAGTCAAGTTAACTTTAAAGATTTATTTAAACAAAACTGTATTGAACAACACGTAGATTTTTTACGTATCAATGCAGATAACGCATCTTTAGTAACATTAGAAAATATACCATTTAACGAATATGAGTTTTCAATAATTCAAATTCAACACAACGAATGTTGGTGGGGATCGGATCTTAAAGATAAGACCAGAAAAATACTAAAAGAAATTGGATATATATTGTTAGTACCAAATGTTGCAGTTGATGAAACAAATGCGTACGAAGATTGGTGGGTACATCCCGGGTTTGTTAACCAAAATATGCGTACAAACAAAAAGACCAATTTTGCTTGGAATTATATGATGAAGGAGAGAATGTAATGAAACCGGTAATTTGTACAGGTGGGTTTGATCCCCTACACTCAGGACATATTGAATATTTTAAAGCAGCAAAAGAACTTGGTAGTATTTTGTTTGTTGGCGTAAACAGCGATGAATGGTTAACTCGTAAAAAGGGTAAACCTTTTATGTCTGTTGAAGAACGCATGGCTATTATTAAAGAACTTGGCTGTGTAGGCCATGTATTTACTTTTGATGACTCAGACGATACTGCATGTGATGCTATTCGGTATGTAGCAAAACAAGCTCCACGAAATTCAGAAATCATATTTGTTAATGGCGGTGATCGTAAAAAAGGAACAACGCCAGAAGTAGAGTTTGCTAAAGAATTACGTGATGAGTGTAATGTATCGTTTATGTTTGGAGTTGGTGGTGAAGATAAAAAGAACAGTTCATCGTGGATCCTAAAGGAATGGGATAAGCCAACAACGCAAAGACTATGGGGTAAATATAGAGACTTAGACCAAAATGGTCATTGGAAAGTAAAAGAGTTATCGGTTGATGTTGGTAAATCATTATCAGACCAACGCCATTTTGTTCGTTCCGAACATTGGCATATCGTTGATGGTGAATTAAAAATGGATTTAGAATTTAATAATGGTTACTCTACATCTAAAGTATATAAAACCGGTGACAGTATTGATATTCCAGTAAAATGTTGGCATCACGCGACCAATGTTGGCGACCGTCCAGTCAAAGTAATTGAAGTATGGATGGGAAATACTCTATCGGAAGATGATATTGAACGAAGATAACATTATTATTGTTTTGTAGTAGATAAATCTATTATACCACACTGGATTTATATGTCAACTCTTTTTTTATAAATATAGATAAATAATATTGAAACAAAGGAGAGAAAGATGGCTTTTCAGTTATCACCGGGAGCTCGTAATGGTACACTTCAGTCATTAGAGACAACAGTCGGTGCAAACCCTATTTTAACTATCGCAACTGGTGTGGCACCTACAGAATGTCAATCAGCAAATACTGGTAACATCGTTGCTACTATGATATTGCCTACCGAATGGTTAGCAGTTCCTTCAGGCGGCGTAATTCAGTTGTCTGGTAATTGGCAAGACTTATCTGCTGATGCGTCAGGTACAGCAGGTTATTTTAGAATTCATCAAAGCGATGGAACAGTTTGCCACATGCAAGGTACAATCACAGCGTCAGGTGGCGGTGGAGATATGCAGTTAGATAACACTAACATTGCTATTGGTCAGCAAATTACAATAACAACATTTTCAATTACCGCTGGTGGCGCATAAGGACTGAATAAATGTCCGCAAATGGCGTATTTACATCAACACTAGATTTAAGCTTCTTTGGAGGTGGTTTTTCAACTATCGCTGGAGAGGCTTCTAGTACATTTGACTATACATTTAGTTCTGATGTTTTTGTACCAGTACTTGCTGAATTAAATCAAACCTTAACATTTGATGTTCAAGTTGCCGTTGAGACCCCGACGGTATACGGTGAATTTAGTGGAACTATACCATTTACTTTGACTGAACCTGCTCGTATTGAGTTTGGTATACAGAGTTACTTATATTCTGGCAATAATGAAATTGACTTTACTGCTTCTTCAAGTGGTTTCTCAGTAATTTCTGGTGGTGCAGATATAATATTCCCAATTACAATATCCGGTACTATGGCGCAATTCTCGTTGGGTCAAACTACAGGAGCATTTGGGTTTGCTCTTAATTCAACAGTAATTAACTATACGCTTACAAATAGAGCACGGTCTGGTCCAAATTCTATAGAGCTGACAAATACTAAAGAAAATAATGTTCTTATACGTAGAACATCAGAACCAAACAATATAAAACTAAAAAATATTGGTTTAACTTATGCTGAAGTTAGAAACTAATTTATTTTAATAAATAAAAGTAAACCTTGGAGATAAACACATGGCGGCGAATTTTTACATAAAGCAAAACGACACTGCTCCGTCCATTGAAGCCGTCTTAACAGACTCAACTGGCCGAGCAAAATCATTGATCCTTGCTTCGCAAGTAAAGTTTAATATGTCAACAGAAGAAGGCTCAAGCTTAGTTAATTTAGGCACTGCATCTATTATTAATGCCACGAAGGGTATAGTATCTTATCCTTGGCAGGCTGGAGATACATCAAATACGGGAATTCACAACGCCGAATTCCAAGTAACATATACTAACGGTCAAATTGAAACGTTTCCTAACTCAGGATACATCAAAATAATCATTAGAGAAGAGTTAGGATAAGACATGGCACAACCTCAATCTAGAGAAGATTTTAAAGATTTTATTTTAAGAAAGATCGGCGCACCAGTAATTGAAATTAACGTTGCTGACGAACAGGTTGATGATCGTGTAGATGAGGCAGTTTCTTTTTGGAGAGATTATCATTATAATGGTAGTCAATTAGTATATCTTAAGCATCAGATTACTGAAGCTGATAAGGAAAACGGATATATTCCTTTGCCACCAAACTTACTTGGTATTTCTAAAATATTTGGTTTTGATACTAATATTTCTACAGGTACTGGTATGTTTAACGTTAACTATCAATTCGTTTTAAATAACATACAAGATATGACTAGTTACTCTATGCAGACTTATTATATGACAATGCAACATATTGAGTTTATGCAAGAGCTACTTGTTGGTAAACCATTAATTCGTTATAATAAGTACGTAAACAAATTACACATTGATACTGATACTAAACAATGGAGAGTTGGCGGCTATATTATTATTGAAGCATACGACATTCTTGATGAAGACGCATATGCAGAATTATGGACAGACAGATGGCTGCAAAATTATGCCGCGGTTTTAGTCAGAGAGCAATGGGGCATGAACCTTACTAAATTTAACCAAATGACTTTAGTTGGTGGTGTACAGTTCAACGGAGAACAAATATTAGCAGAGGCGAGAGCTGACAGGGAGAGAATTGAAGAAGACGCAATCAGATCGCTTCAACCTCTCACTTACAATTTTATTGGATAAGTTATGGCAACGAACGCATATTTTAGAAATCATGATAACGTATATGAGCAAAACTTAATTGACGATTTAGTTATTGAGTCAATTAAGATTTATGGCATAGACGTCAAATTCATTACAAGATTACACGAAAACATTGACAGAATTCTAAACGAAGATGATTTGCCAACGTTTGATAAGTATTATGATTTTGAAGTATACATTAAAAACGTTGATGGATTTGAAGGCGAAGGTGACTTTTTATCTAAGTTTGGTTTACAAATTCGTGACTCAATTACATTCACTGTTGCTATTCGTACTTTTGAGCAATACGTTACACGCGAACAAGATACGCGAAAACGTCCACTTGAAGGTGAAATGATTTGGATGCCACTCAATCAAAAAATGTATAAGATCCAACACGTTGAACACGAAAGTGTATTCTATCAAACTGGCGCGCTGCAAGTATATGACATGCGTTGTGAATTGGCTGAATACTCTGGTGAAACGTTTGATACTGGCTATTATGAAATTGATAACTACTTTGCGGACATTGATACATCAGCAAATACGGTTACATCACTTACATCACTTGAAGGTGTTGACCCACTTGCAAATAACCTTGCGTTTGAAGATCAGGCAGATGATATATTAGACTTCTCTGAAATGGATCCATTCAGCGAAAACATTTCTATACAGGATTAACAATATGGCAATCGCAAATTATTTTTATAATTCAACTACAAGAAAATACGTAGCTTTGTTTGGAACACTGTTTAATCAGTTAAAGATCCAAAGGCACGATAACGCTGGTGTACTTAAAAAAGAAATGATTGTTCCATTAGCCTATGCTCCATATCAAAAGATATTAGCAAGGGTAGCCGGTGATCCAGATTTAATTAATAGTCGTCGTCCTGCTATGACGTTACCACGTATGTCTTTTGAAATACAAAACATTTCATATGATCCTACACGCAAATTAGCAACAACTGGTAAAATGATTAAACGAGGTAAGGCAGAAACAGATGATGCTAGGTCTTACGTATATAATCCTGTACCATATAACTTAGATTTTTCTTTGTATATTATGACAAAGTATTCAGAAGATGCGACAAAAATACTAGAACAAATTATACCATTCTTTACACCAGATTGGACCGTAGGCGCTAAAATGATACCAGATTTAGATCCTATTGACATACCTGTTGTTTTAAACAGCGTAACAATCGAGGATCTTTATGAAGGTGCGTTTGACGAAAGACAAATGGTTTTACATACACTTACCTTTACGCTTAGAGGTTATTACTTTGGCCCAGAGAAAAAGAAAAAGGTTATTAAATTTGTTGACGTCGATATGTTTAATGGTACTGATACTAACTCCCCATTCTTAGAAGGCATTGATATTCAACCGGGTCTATCAACCGCAAATACGCCAATAACTGACGTCGGTGAAACAGCAACCGCTATATCATCTTTGTCAACAGGTTCAGTAAGTAACATTAGAATAACTAACGATGGTGAAAACTATAACTCAAATACTGCCGTCACTATTAGCGCGCCTGACGTAGCAAATGCAGACATAACGTCGACTATAACAAATAGTGCAGTGACTGGTTTGACAATCAATGATGGTGGTGGTTATTTCAGTAATATACCAACAGTAACTGTAGGGTTACCAGACACGCCTTTAACAACGGCTACCGCAACTGCCACATTAAGTGGAGATTCCGTTGCTAACGTATCTATAACAAACCCAGGCAATTTTTATAATACTCCGGGTTTTTCAATAGCACCTCCACCAAATGTGGCTGCAGAGTTTAAGTTTGGCGATGATGCATTAGCACACAGTAGCGAAGATGATGTTACTCTATTACATACATTTACTGGATATTTTAATTCTAACACTGGATATAAAGTATCATTTTGGATTTACCCAACATCATTTCCGGGTGGTAATAATCCAATGTCAGTACTCTTTGCGCCATTTACAAAAATATTCTTTACTGCTGATACTGGTAATGTTAGGTTCCAATATGGTGGTGCACCAGTCGTTACTTCTGATACTAACTTAATCATTAATCAATGGAACCATGTAGAAGTAGAACATTACACAAACCTTATTCGTATTAATGTTAATGGCTTATATGGTACGCAAGAAACACGTGGAGCAGGTAACGTTGCATTCCCAGGACATACATATCGAGCTGGTGATGCTCAAGGTAACGAGTCGGTATTTGATGGAGCTAATAGAAGCTTCCTTGGATACTTAGATAATGTAACTTGGGAAACAACAGGCGATATGCCTACTGCGTCTAGTGGTGATCCATATACGATACCAACAACTGCAAGAACAGGTGATTTATTTACCAAAAACTTTGATAAGGATCTTCCAGTAGCCTCAATAACAGTGACTGACGGTGAGGTAATTTCTATTGATGTTACTTCTGGTGGATCTGGGTATACCACGGCTCCAATTGTTACGATTGATGATCCTGACGATATTCCTGCGACGTTCGTTGCTACAGCAACTCCAACATTAGTAAATGGTATCATAGACTCAATTACAATAAATAATGCAGGGAAGTTCTACGCGAACGCTCCAGTAATTACTGTTTCTCCGCCAACATCGTCACAGGCAACTGCTATAGCAAATGTCGGTAATAACGGGGATGTTCAATCAATAACTATAACCGACGCAGGATCCGGATACAGAAATCCACCTGCAGTGACTATATCGTCTCCAGACTTTGGATCAGTTCCATACCAAGACATTGAATTTAATGACAACTGGGGTATTATTAAAACCATAGTGAGTGAATAATATGAATGATAAGATAGCTGAAAACCTCGGACTGAGACCGCTTTCAGAAATTAGAGAAGAGGAATTGGCATCCCAGCCGGAAGAAGTTGTTGAAGAAATACTTCCAGCAATAGTAACCGACGAGGATGATGAAAACCTTAGAGATCTCGCAAAGGTTCGTGAAAACATAGAAGGTGTTATCGAGCTAGGAAACGATGCGGTTAGAGAAATGTTAGAAATTGCTAAACAATCAGAGTCAGCTCGCGGTTTTGAAGTTGTTTCTACTCTAATGAAAACTCTGCTTGATGCTAACAAAGATTTCGCTGATGTTTCAACTAAGAAAAAGTTTGCAGAGGAAGAGATTAATGCGCCTAAAGAAGCTGCACAAACTAACACTGTGAATAACAATCTTATTGTGTCTACTGCTGACTTATTAAAAATGTTGAAAGATACTGAGAATGGCTGATGGTTATTTAGGAAACTCAAATCTTAAAAGGATTGGTGAAGAGATAGAATGGTCTCCTGAACTTTTAAAGGAGTACATGAAATGCGCACAAGATCCTATTTACTTTGCGAAAAACTATATTAAAATTGTACACGTTGATAAAGGATTAGTTCCATTTAAGATGTACGATTACCAAGAAAACATTACGCGGAAAATTACAGACAATAGGCGCCTAGCAGTTTTAACGGCACGTCAGTCTGGTAAAACAACCACGGCGATGGCTATCATTTTACACTATGTTTTATTTAACGAATTTAAAACTGTTGCTATTTTGGCTAACAAAGGTGACGCTGCTCGAGAAGTTATGGCAAGAGTTAAGCTTGCATTTGAGGCATTACCTAAATGGCTGCAACAAGGGGTTGAAGAATGGAACAAAGGAAACATTGCACTTGAGAATGGTTGTCAAGTTTTGGCAGGTACTACATCGTCAAGTGCTATTCGTGGTAAGTCTGTTAATTTTCTATATCTCGATGAGGTTGCATTTATTGAAGGATACGACGAATTTTTCGCATCTGTTTATCCTACTATTTCGTCTGGCGAGTCAACAAAACTTTTAATGACTTCTACTCCAAATGGATTAAACCATTTTTGGAAAACATGTACTGGCGCAAAAGAGGGTAGTAACGGTTACGAATATGAAGAGGTTATGTGGCATGATGTTCCGGGTCGAGATGAAAAATGGCGTAAGGAAACGATCGAAGCATTAGACCACGACGAAGAAAAATTCAACCAAGAATACTGCTGCCAATTTCTAGGTAGTTCTGGTACTCTTATCGCAGGTTGGAAACTAAAAGAATTATTACACGCAACACCAATAGCGCAGCTTGATGGTTTTATACAATACGAAAAGCCGATTAAAGAAAGACAGTATTGTATGACGGTCGATGTTGCTCGTGGTAAAGGTTTAGACTATTCATGTTTTTCAGTAATTGATATTACCGAAATGCCATATAAACAAGTGGCGGTCTTTAGAGATAACATGGTCGGACCAATTGACTTTGCATCAGTTGTTTATAGAATAGGCCAAGTATATAATACTGCTGCAGTTTTAATTGAAGTTAACGATATCGGAGAACAGGTTGCTGATGTTCTCTTAATGGATTATGGTTATGACAATATACTATATACCGCAAATAACGGACGCTCTGGTAAAATGCTTACTGGTGGGTTTGGTAAAAAAGTAGATAATGGAATACGAACAACCAAAAATGTTAAAGCAACTGGCTGCAGTATGCTTAAAATGTTAATTGAACAAAACCAACTTATTATTCAAGATTTTGATACAATACAAGAGATTAGTCGATTCTCTAAAAAGGCTAATTCATATGAAGCAGAGTCAGGATTTCATGACGATTTGGTTATGAACCTTGTTCTATTCGCATGGATGACTGAACAGGCATATTTCAAAGATATGACTGACATAAATACACTTATAAAGTTACGAGAGAAGACAGAAGAACAAATTGAGGAGGAACTGTTACCTTTTGGCTTTGTTGATAGTGGCGAAGATTTTTACTATGAAGACGACGGCCTCAGACTGTGAGTCATTTATATAGAATACCTTTTTTTATAAATAGAAACAGTAAGAAATATATAAAACAAGATTAACGCGTTTTCAATACATAAAGGAGAAAAATATGGCTTTTTCCGTAAGTCCCTCTGTTATCGTTCGAGAAGTTGATGCTTCCCAGGCAGTACCAGCCATTTCAACACCACCAGCTGCTTTGGCAGGTGTGTTTAGATGGGGTCCGACTAACGAACCATTGCTGTTATCATCAGAAAATCAACTCGTAGATCGTTTTGGTGCACCTAATGATAGCAATTACGAAACATTTTTTACAGCTGCTGATTACTTATCGTATTCAAATGCTCTGTATGTTGTTCGTGCAGAAGATGGTTCAACCGAAGCTAACAGTACAACACTAGATTTAACTTATAATGCAAACAATGTAGTAATTGCAGACAACAGTGACTATGGTGCTTTTAAAGCGAAGTATAAAGGTGAACTTGGTGATTCATTACAAGTTGCTTGGGTAACTTCAGACGGCTTTGAAAGCGAATTCGTTGCAGTTGCAGGAATTCCAACAAATAAAGTTTCAAATACTCAAATAGATCAGGTTATCAGTTTTAACGCTGCTAATGTTCAATTTGAAACTGCTAATACACAAAACCTAATAGATTTATCTGCAGGTGACGTATTAGAAATTGGTAACGAGTCAGTCGGATACCAAGAACTAAGAGTTAGCTCATTCACAGAGACAGGAGTAGAAGTTGAAGCAACTCCGGGAGATGCTAATACTGCATTCCTTGCTTTATACACATACGATATTGAGTTTGCTAACAAATATACACTAGCTGAAACAGATCTTGCTAAATTGTCAATGAAAAAGAAATGGCAACATGGCGCAACATTCGCTAGAAAGCCAGACGCAGGCAATATTCACGTAGCAGTGATTGACGAAGATGGTTTAATTTCCGGTACAAAAGGATTTATGCTAGAAAAATTCGAAAATATTTCAACAACACCGGGTGCGGTTTCACCACAAGGTACTTCTAATTATTATGGTACAGTGATTGAAAACTTTTCTAATTGGGTACAAGTTGACTATGCGTCGCAAATTGGTACTGCAAATACAGCAGTAGCGAAATATGAATCATTCTCAGGTGGAAATCCTAGTGGAAATACTGCATTATCTGAAGCTAAGGCTACCTTAGCTCAATTAGGCGCAGCATATGATACTTTAAGAAGTTCTAACGAAATCGACATTGCATTTGTATTACAAGGTAAAGGCGATGATGCTGCAGTAAGAGCAAACTATATTGTTTCTAATATTTGTGAAACAAGAAAAGATTGCGTTGCATTTATCTCACCATCTAAGGAAGCTGTTGTTGACGAACTTAAAATGAATGCTAAACTTACAAACGTAATTGCATATCGTAACAAGGTACAAAATTCGTCATACACATTCATTGACTCTGGATACAAATACCGCTATGATAAGTATAACGATGTATATCGTTGGACACCATTAAACGGTGATATGGCTGGATTAGCAGCTAGAGTTGAACCTTGGGAATCACCAGCTGGTTTCAGAAAAGGTGTAATCAAAAACGTTGTTAAGCTAGCATTTAACCCTAGCAAAACAATGAGAGATTTATTGTATGGTTCAGACATTAACCCTGTTATGTCTCAAGTAGGTCAAGGTATTGTACTATTTGGTGATAAAACTGGTTTAGGTCTAGCATCTGCGTTTGATCGTCTAAATGTTCGTAGGTTGTTTATCGCGGTTGAGAAATCTATCGCTACAGCAGCTCAAAGCTTCTTGTTTGAATTGAACGATGAATTCACTCAAACACAGTTTAAGAATATTGTAGATCCGTTCTTACGTGATATCCAAGGAAGGCGTGGTATTATTGATTACAGAGTAGTCAGTGACTCAACCGTTAACACTCCTGAGGTAATTGACCAAAATAAATTCCGTGCAAGCATATTCATCAAACCAGCCCGTTCTATTAACGTTATCGAATTAACATTCGTTGCTACAAGAACAGGTATTGAATTTGACGAAATTGTTGGTCAGTTAACTTAAATAAATAAGAATAGAAAATAGGAGAAAATAGACATGGCATTCAATATCAACCAGTTCAAATCAGAGCTCGTCGGTGGCGGTGCACGTCCTACCCTGTTCCAATGTCAAATCACTAACCCAATTGCTCCAGAAGCTGACATCAAAACTCCGTTTATGATCCGTTCAGCAGGTATCCCAGAATCAATTCTGGGGCAATTTACGGTACCTTACTTTGGTCGTCAGATCAAGTATGCCGGTGATAGAACATTTCAGGATTGGACCGTGCAGGTAATCAACGATGAAGACTTTGCAGTACGCAATGCAATGGAAGCTTGGTCAAACGCGATCAACTCACATGACTCTAATACTAGAGCATTGCCACAAGACTACAAATCAACTGGACAAATTACTCAGTTCAGTAAAGATGGTTCAATTCTTAGAACATATATCTTTGAAGGTATGTATCCAGTCGGTATCGACGGTATCCAAATGGATTGGGCACAGTCTGATACAATCGAAGAATTTGGAGTTACATTCCAATATGACTTATGGCGTGTTGAGGGTAATACCGGCATTCCAACTACTTAAATAATGAGAAAGTGAATAAATGAAGATTTTTGGTTTTGACATTAAACGAGACACAGATGACGGGGAGGGCTTTCAGCCTTCCTCTTTTGCTGAACCTCAAAATGACGATGGAGCTATCACCGTTGGTAACGCAATGGGTGGCTTCTATAGTACACTCTTGGATATGGAAGGCACTGCTAAAACTGAATCGGAATTGGTAACAAAATACCGAGGATTAGCACACCAACCAGAAATTGCACAAGCTGTTGACGAAGTAATCAATGAAGCGATTAGTGTAGATACAGATGATAAGGTTGTTGAAGTTCTTTTGGACGATACAGACTTACCAGACAAAGTTAAGAAAATAGTTATAGAAGAGTTTGATGGCATCTTGTCATTAATGGATTTTTCTACAACAGCTTACGAAACGTTCCAAAAATTCTATGTTGATGGTCGATTAAACTATCACGTTATTATTGATCCGGAAAATATCCCTGAAGGGATTAAAGAATTACGATATGTAGATCCACGTAAATTAAAACTTATTCGTGAAGTTGATAAACGTGAAAAGGATCCACATTCAGGTATCCCAGTTAAAAAAGTTAAATCAGAATATTATATGTATTCTGAAACAGGATTTGGATCAAACAAATCAAGCTCTGCAGGCGGTGGTACTCAAGGATATAAAATTGCTAAGGACTCTATTGCTAGAGTTACTTCAGGCGTAATGAATGAAAACAATTCATTGGTCTTATCATATTTACATCCTTCAATAAAGCCACTCAACCAGTTAAGGATGTTGGAAGATGCAACAGTTATTTACACAATTACACGAGCTCCTGAAAGAAGAGTCTTCTATATTGATGTTGGCAACTTACCTAAATCGAAAGCTGAGCAGTATTTAAGAGACATGATGGTTCGCCATAAAAACAAGTTACAATATAACTCGTCAACCGGTGAAATTACAGATGCTCGTAAAATGATGACTATGACTGAAGACTTTTGGTTTCCTCGTCGTGGTGGTGAACGTTCAACTGAAGTTGATACGATGGCAGGCGGAAACGCAGCTGGATTAACAGACGATACTAATATGCAATACTTCCAACGTAAATTATACAAATCATTAAAGGTTCCGCTATCGCGTTTAGAACCAGAGACAATGTATTCGTTTGGTCGTGTTTCAGAAATTACTCGTGATGAATTAAAATTTAGTAAATTCATTAAAAGACTAAGAGCGCGTTTTACGTCTATCTTTACGTCACTACTTGAAAAGCAATTAGTACTTAAAGGTGTTTTAACGCCAGAAGAATTTGCTGAAATTAAAAACGCTATTCGTTACGATTTTGTTCAGGATAACTATTTCCAAGAGCTTAAAGAAGCTGAAATTACTCGTGAAAGACTCAGTACTCTACGTGAAGTTGAAGAACATGTTGGCACATACTATTCTAGAGAATGGGTATTGCGTAACGTTCTTCGTATGTCAGAGGAAGAAATGGGTGACATGAAGGATCAAATCGAAGCTGAAGCCAAAGAAAATCCGCCGGAAGAGGCAGAAGAATAAAATGAGAACAATAAATTCATATAAATATATACAAACAAAATTAGGAGTTAAGTGATGAAAACGTTTAAAAATATCCTTAGCGAAGTTGCTCAGCCGAAATCTTCGGAAGAAAAAGCTTTCAAAGATTTACATAACCAAAAACCTGGGCAGCACCCTGTAGCTCCAGACAATCAGTTTAGCGGTGATATTGGAAAACCAAAGGCTGTACGTAAAGCGGATAACACACCAGAAAAAGCTGATGCTGAATACGATACAGCTTATGGCGATAAACCAGACCAAGAGCCTGTATTACGTAAAGGCAGAAAGTTTAGCCAGTTTAGAGCAAACGAATCAAAAGAAATGTCAAATATGAAAGCATTAGACAAAGCTTCTGAAACAACTCCTGAAGGTAAGAAAAAAGTTTCTCTTGCTAAAGCTCCTTGGGAAAAAGATAAAAATGAAGATGTTAACGAAGGTATTATCGGAAACATGTTGAATAAGAGAAAAGCAGCTAAGCAATTGAATACTGCTCTAGACTATCATAACAAAAGAGAAGCTGAACATAAAGATGATGCTGAACATAAAGCTAAGATGCCAACCGGTGGCAAAGACAAATATTCTGCTTCAACAAAAAGATTTATCAAGCGTAAAGTTAAATTCTCGAATGATGAAGCTAAGCATCACGCAAAAGCTGCTGGACACTTGAACAACGCTTTAAAGGCTAACAAAGATGGCGATCACGCAGGCGTTAAATCTGCTATGAAAGCTTACCATAAGCACCATAAGATAAAAATGGGTGTTCATCATGACTTACCACACACTTCTGACAAAACTGGCACATATGGTGGCACATATAAAGAAGATCTTTCTGATAAGGTTTCTGACATTGCATTTGGTAAGTGGAACGAAGCTTTAAGTGGTGGACAAAAGAAACTTGACCATAACAAAAATGGTAAAATTGATGGACACGATTTTGCTATCATGCGTGCAAAAGGTAAAAAAAAGACTGAAGTAGCTGAAACTACTTCTTCTGCGATGAAACACGGCGTTACTCAAACAGGACCAGACGGTAAGACTCGTACGGTTTTCAAAAAGACTAGAACAGACCAAACAGACGATAGAGGTCAAGATATTATTCGGCGTGAAAGCTTTTCTGAAATGTTAGACGAAGCTGTTAAAGTGGGAAACATGAGATTAAAAAATGGCAAAAACGTAAAGGTATCTAAACAAGATGCTAAACTGTTAAATGACTTTTATAAAAATCTTAATGCAAAAAACCGCAGAGACATGTCAAAGGTAATGATGAAAGACGAAGCAGGGTTTAAAGAGATCGTAGGGTTTGCCCGAGAAGCGTTATAAATAAAAAATTAAAGGATCTAAGATATGAGACTAATAACAGAAGTTGTAGAAGAATGCAATGTTGCCGTAGAAATGAACGAAGAAACGGGTAAGAAAACTCATTTCATCGAAGGTATTTTTATGCAAGGCGATATTAAAAACCGCAACGGAAGAATTTATCCGTCGCAGATTTTAGAAAAAGAAATGGTCAGATATAATGCTGACTTTGTAGAAACAAAGCGAGCGCTAGGCGAATTGGGTCACCCAGACGGACCTACAATCAACGGCGATCGCGTGTCTCATCTTATTACAGAGATGAAACGAGAGGGATCAAACTTCACTGGTAAAGCCAAAATTCTTGGTACACCAATGGGTGAGATAGTCAAAACATTTATGGACGAGGGTGTTAAGATCGGTGTATCTACCCGCGGATTAGGTTCAGTTAAAGCAACGAGAGATGGTATTATGGAAGTACAAAATGACTTTCATCTAGCCACTGTCGACATCGTGACTGACCCATCTGGTCCAAATTGTTTTGTAAATGGTATTATGGAGAATGCTGAATACTATTACGATATAGCTTCAGGTAACTGGATTGCTCAGGAACCTATTGAACAAGTTATTGAAGAAATACAAGAAGTAGTAGAAAAGCAAATTAGACGTGTTGTCACTAAAATCGATGAAGGCACTGCGTCTGAATTATTCGAGCGTTTTGTGAACTCACTTAGAAAAAGTTGAAAAATAATATTATTATAAATAATACTCATATAATACAAGTATCCAAATAAAAGGAGTAGAACATATGTCAAATGACTTAGACGAAAAGTTCGTCGAAAAATCTGGCGGAACAGGTGTTCCTGCGGCAGAAGTTATGGATCCTGCGACACCAGCAGGCGGCGTACATAAGAAGAAAAAAGCTGACGTAAACAAAAAGGTTGATCCAACAGCCGATAAAGTTGCACCAGCACCAATGCAAGCGGAAGAATCAGAAGTAGACTCTGATGAAATCGTAGAAGAAGTAATTGAAGTAGCAGAGTCAATCGCGACTATTTTCGAAGGCATGGATTTGTCTGAAGAATTTACAGCTAAAGCAACTATGGTATTCGAAGCTGCGGTTAACGAAGCGGCAACAGCCAAGGCTGACGCTATCATCGTTGAGAAAACAGAAGTTCTAGAAACATCAATGCAAACTGCGCTTGATGAATCAGTTGAACAGATGTTAGAAAATCTTGACTCATATCTTGACTACGTTGTAGAAGAGTGGATGTCAGAGAACGAAATTGCTATTGAAGCCGGTATTAAGGTAGAGATGGCGGAGTCGTTAATGGACGGTCTTAAAGGCCTATTCGAAGAGCACAACATTGATGTTGATGAGGAAACTCTAGACGTCGTTGCTGGACTTGAAGAAGAAATTGAAACATTAAAAGCAGACGCTAATAAAGCGATTGTTGAGAATGTTGAGCTCAAAAAAGCAGCTGATGCACAAACAGCGGCTGGCGTTTTTGCTGAAATGACTGAAGGTCTTACACTTGTAGAACAAGAAAGATTTAAAGTATTATCAGAAAAGCTTGCTTTCGATAATGTTGACAGCTACAAATCAGACCTTGCAACACTAAAGGAATCGTTCTTCAAAAAAGCGAAACCAGTAGTTGAGGAAGTCACTGAAGAAGAAGCAATTATCACAGAGGACACAGAAGTGAAACAACCACTTTCTGAGCACTCAACGATCAATGCTCTTTTAGCAGATTTGAACCGTAACTAAGTAACCCAATGAAAAACCTAACTTTTATAAATATATCCAGAATAAATCAACAAGGAGATAGAATCTAATGACTCAGTCAAACTATCAAGCATTAGTTGAAAAATGGGGTCCAATCTTGGAGCATTCCTCTTTTTCTGCTATTACAGACAACCACAAGAAATCTGTCACAGCGACAATTCTTGAAAACACAGAAAAAGCTTTAGCAGAGTCAGGCGACTTATCTGCTAACATGACAGGCTTGCTTTCTGAAACAGCTGCGAACGATGTAGGCACAGGCGGTTTCGCTTCTACTTCTGCTGCTGGCGGACCAACAGCTGGTTACGACCCAGTACTTATCTCATTAGTACGTCGTGCAATGCCAAACTTGATCGCATACGATATTGCTGGCGTTCAGCCAATGACAGGCCCAACAGGCTTGATCTTCGCAATGCGTTCAACACATACTAACCAAACTGCTGCTAACGAAGTATTCTACAACGAAGCAGATACTTCATTCTCTGGTGCAGGTACTCACTCTGCAAACGCTCCAGGTCAAGCATCAGTAACAACTGGTACTGGTATGGATACAGCCGATGCTGAAGCACTTGGTTCAACTGGCGACGCATTTGCTGAAATGGCTTTCTCAATCGAAAAAGTTACAGTAGCTGCTAAGTCAAGAGCTTTAAAAGCTGAATACACAACAGAGCTTGCTCAGGATCTTAAAGCCGTACACGGTTTGGATGCTGAAACAGAACTAGCGAACATTCTACAGTCTGAAATCCTAGTAGAAATCAACCGTGAATTAGTTCGTACAATCTACACTAACGCGGTACAAGGCGCGAGCGCAACGGCAACTCCGGGCACATTCGACTTAGATGTTGATGCTAACGGTCGTTGGTCAGTAGAGAAGTTCAAAGGTCTTATGTTCCAAATCGAGCAAGAAGCTAACGCGATTGCTAAAGGCACAAGACGTGGTAAAGGTAACATGGTTATCTGTTCATCTGATGTTGCTTCTGCACTTCAAATGGCAGGTGTCCTAGATTACACACCAGCTCTTAACTCTAACTCACTAAACGTTGATGATACAGGCAACACATTTGCTGGTGTTCTTAACGGACGTTACAAAGTGTATATCGACCCATATGCAGGCGCTAACTACATGGTAGTAGGATATAAAGGTTCATCATCTTTCGATGCTGGTCTATTCTATTGTCCATATGTGCCATTACAAATGGTTCGTGCAGTTGGTGAGAATTCTTTCCAACCAAAAATCGGCTTTAAAACTCGTTACGGAATGGTTTCAAACCCATTTGCAAAAGGTGCAACTCAAGGTACACCTCCGGGCGAACTAGAAGCAGACACAAACGTTTACTACCGTCGTGTAATTGTAAACAACTTGTTCTAAAAGCAAGATATCGGTTAACGATACTAACTGGGGAAGCTTTCGGGCTTCCCTTTTTTTATGCGAGATAGTCTGGGAGATATGACGCTTTAGACAAAAAGTCATTATATGAATCTTCGACTTTGTCTTGTTTGTAGAATAACCATTTGTGTATTCTCTGCCATATACTCTTTTCTACCATTGGATAACCAAACGAAAATACTATACATTCATAATGAGTATAGTTACGATTAGTTTGTATATTCCAAAATTTAGTAAGTTCTAAATCAGTATATGGTTTTTGTCTGCGTCTTTGTTGTGGTGCTTCGTTATATTTTTGGTCGTCATAAACAATGTGTAACGTTATACCACCTTCAGACCACCAAGGTATTTCATGGCACGGTCTTTCAACAGTGTTTATCGTATTATCGTACCAGTGGATATTACAATTAAGTTTATCTACTGATTCAATAAATTCTTTCTTTTGTTCTTTATTATTGAATACTACTCCAATATACCTATGCTTTGAGTCGTCATGCCCTTGGCAACTAGTAAATGTTAAATAACCTTTCGCGTGCAAAGCAAGTACACCCTCCTTCACACGCGGTTCTAGGTTTTGTTCAATAATATCAGAATATTGGCTTACAAAAGTACTAACGTAATTACCATCTTCATCTTGGAAACAATAAGTTCTTCCGTTGATTAAATGATCGTTACCCTTAACAAACATCGCGTAACGATGCCCATCTTCAGCTGAATTGAGTTGTGGCTCGTTTGATTCTTGCTGTTGATAATAAGGTACTGTAATTTCGTATTGAGGTCGCATTACATTCCTAATGCATCCATGTACAGTTCAGTAATAGCGTTTTCATTATCAACATCGTCACGATTACGTTTACGAATTGAAACGATTTTGCGTAGGATTTTTGCTTCGTATCCACGACCTTTTGCTTCAGACATTACTTCTCTAATTTGGTCAGCAACCGCTGCCTTTTCTTCTTCCAAGGTTTCAATCCGTTCAATAAACGCACGTAATTCGTCCGCTGTTACACTTGCTGTATCATTCATTATGTATTCCTTTTCAATTTGTAGTATTTATTGTAGGTCTGTTTGACCTCGTTTAATTCTGGATGACGATGTATCCATTGCCCTGTTGAGGAATCAAATTGTTCTCGAAAGAACCTATCCATTACCTCGTTACCAGTATCAATAGATGTATCTACTTCCAGACATTTCTTATCAAACTCAGCATCCGACATTATTTCAGAATTTTCAATTTCATAAGCATAAGCGGCTATACTGAGTTTGATGCGAAGGTGCGTCTGCTTTTCGACAGGCGAACCCCATTTAGTAGGTTTATCTTCTTCGTGAAAGAATGATTCTAACGACATTTATAATTTACCGTCTTCTCTCATTTGTTTACGGATTTTAGTAGCCGATATATCATGTATATCTTTACCTAAATCATGTTCAGTAAATGTATATCCAACACCACGGCCATAACTAATATCTACAATGTTTGGCACTTCAAGAATTAAATACTGGTTTCCATTGTAAAAGCCATGTGGGGCTAATCCTTTTTCAATATTAGCAATTACATCAATAATACCAAAAGGATTATCATCTTGTTTGGCAGTACGTCCTGCGCCTGCGTCACCTTCAAAATTAAACACGTCACGGATCATAATAACAACTTGACCTGTAACTGAATGTGCACGTTTAAACAGTTCAGTATGTCCATCGTGCCATGGCTGCCATCTTCCCAACATTTGTACTGTTGGCTTTTTATAATCAAACATCATTAATCCTTATATGTCTTGCGATAGCATCGGCTAAAGCTTCATCTGTGTTATCAAACCATTTTTCTACATGATAATTTACGTTATTAATAAGTGGTGTCTCAAACATTTTATTCGTATCTTTAAATCGACCTTCTTTAATAGTGTCCATCCATACAGTATAGTCAGCATCAAAAATAGCCCTAGTAACTTCAGTTGGACAAACAAAGTCACATATAACTGTACGATCATGATACTTTTCGTGGTTAGCAATAGATGCCATTCGATGTGCTTGACGATATCTTGCTGCTTCAGAAAATTCCCAGTCATTAGCCATACGACGTATTTCGTCTGCATTAAACCAAGCACATTCTAAACGTTTTTGTAATCGTTCGGCTAGCCAAGTTTTACCAGAACCCGGCAAGCCAAAAATCAATATTTTCATTAATTAGTCCTCATCTCCAAGATTAACGTTGGACTCTGTAACGATCAGTGAGCCAACTACAACGAATATATATAAAGAAACTATGCCTGCAAAAAACTGATAACCAGCAGACCAAATTAAATATGTTGATAATGCCATAACTGCGTTATGTAAAAATTTCCAATTAACAGGAATATGGTCAGCATATGATAATTCAACATCCCATGCGGGACTGAGTACTAAGATGCTTACTTTTACAAATTGAAACAGTGCGTATAAGATAGGTAATGCGCTAAGGAGTAAGTAATAGGGATCATCAAAATATTGATAGCCAATAATTCCACCGAGATGAAAGCCAATATAAATTAAAGTATAGTTCATTTGTTATATTCCACGAATAATCATTAAAGGATCTAATGCAATGAGGATTAGACCAAATACTAATCCCCATGCAATAACTTGTGCGTAAAGTTTAAGCATCAGCCATGTCTAATGCGACAGTCAATGCATCAACTTTACGTTTTGCGTTTCCACCAAACCATGCAGAAGCCATACGCGAGTCAGCTGAACGACCTAAGTTATGGTCAGTCATATATGTAACTGCGTTGTAGGCATTCCACCAAGTTCCGGGTGCATATTCGTGCCCAGGTTGATCCTCGACGATAGCCATCGCATCTTTAGCAGTACGAGCCAAAGTTTCTTTTTCCTTTGTGGATTTTCCAAACACAACACCAAAGAACTCAGTAAGTTTCTCATCAGTGTAACGTTTTGAACCAAGAAACTCTGCGGCATTTTTGAATTCCTCAACTTTATTGTGACCAATACCAAGGATTTCTTTTACACTTGCTGGATCAAACACTGAACGATGATTTACACGTACAGATGGTTGACCTTTTTCATGTAAAGCCACTGCTAATGTGTTGTTACAAACTACACGTTCCATAACAAATTTGATGTCAATGGATTTACCATAGATATGTGGATTAGAAAATAGTAGGTAACCTTTTACCTCATCTCCACCAAATAGTTCAAAACCATCTTGTACATCTGCTAATGCCCATACCAAACGTCCATCTTTAAGAGAACCTGCGGTATCCATTTGCATATCGCCACTTGATACGAATTCAGTAAAAAAGTCAAATGCATCAGCATTTTGAACAGGGTTCCAACCTTTACCAACTTGTGTTAGTACTTTTCCGTCAGTTGAACGAATAAGCGCTTTTTGACCAGTTGCTACAACATCGCCTTTCCAACGTGCAAAGCATTCTGATTCTTCAACTTCCCAGTCAAGACCAGCAGCTTTCATCATTTCTTGTGGTGACATATCGTCTGATACCGGTGTACCAAGACCATGCCAAGGTAGACCTTTACTTGCGCGGTAAGCCATCTGAGCTTGACCGTTAACCATTTCTAGTTCGTGAGACATTTCATTTCCTTTTCATTTTGTATATAACTAATATAACTGATTCTATTGAGAATGTCAATAGTTGTTTTCATTTTATTATCTAACTTCGTAACCAAGAACGTCTGCGACAAAATCTTTACCAAGATCGTTTGCAAATGCCACGATTAATTCTTCACGTGGTGCAGTGTCCATTTCATCAATATGTTTTGCTAATTTTTGAGGATCGGCTGCTTCATAAAGTGCGATAGCAGTGTCAACATCGTTTACATCGTCAATGTACAAGTTATGGAACTCGCCATAATTTCCAGCCAACTCAATAAGTTCGGCTTTAACAGCTTTTACGTTTGATAAGATTTCGTAGTTTAACATTTTAGTATTCCTTTATTTGTTGATTCTAATATACCAAATAAAATAGTAAATGTCAATAGTTAATTTCATTTCATACGAAATTAATGTACGGTTTGATTTGGCATTGGTAATGAGTCAATCATTTCCGTACCGTGATCTCCGTAACCAGATCTACATATGTCGTATATAGTAACAAATGAAGAATCAGAATAAGACTCTATTTCAGCAACGAAACAATGCTTTAAATGTGGTCTAATAAATTTGTGCATATATTCAAATGCTTCTCTGCGCGTCTTCCAAGAAACCGCTTGTGTTAACTCTAAAAAGTTATGTGCAGAAAACAACATTCCTACTCCACCCATTTCCTCATCGTTTCGTGTACCTAAAAATACACCGTCGTCTGGATCAATTATTATGTACTTCAAGTGGATACCCTTTAAACCCTTCCCACCAATATGGTGCTATTCTACCTTTTTGCCATACCGCGAATTCCTTAGCAGCATGATAATAATTACGATATGCCTGTACTGGATTACCTTCAACTTTACATTCTGGATAGTGGTTCATAGCTTGAGGGAACTCAGTCAAACCAATGTCTGGTATGTTTGTAGGAGGTGTAGAAAGGATATCTTTTAATTTGTTTATAGTCATATGAGTCTTTTTATACCTTAGTTGGAACTCATCAGAAAGCCCTAAAAGGTGCTCGTAGTGCCATATATAATTGGCCTTAGATGCCATCGTCCATACCGTACATGGATGTGCGTGATGAACAGCTTTATATAGTATTTCTTCCATGTTTCCACTGTTGTGAACATAGTATTTTACCATACGTTTGCCAGATTTTGAAGGTCGTTTTTCCATATAACCATCAAGCATACGATGTGCAGTGGACAACATTTGACCTGCCTCAACTATCATTTTTGAGCAGTGCTTGTCACACATCATTTGAGCCGCTTCGCGCGGCTCTTCTGATAAGACGAATATATTCATATTACTTTCCCATTATTTTATCATGCCATTCAGGGTTTTTGTTAGCAAGAATTGCGTGAGGAGTCATACCAAACAAGTAAGCATTTGCGTAATCTTCAACTGTGTGATTAGCAATAAGTTCTTTAAGAAACTTTGCTTTTGTAATCGGTCCTTTATATTTAAACCGAGCGATGAAAAGATCCTTACCTTTTCCAACGTTTGAAGGATGGATGCGAGGATGTGCTTCCCATACTGGACGACCTTCATAATCGCCTTGGTACATTAAGTATCCACCGTGGTAGCTGAACTTTGTTTTGTCAAATTTTGTCATAATATAGTTTCCTTATTGATTGATTCTAATATAACCAATTTCATAACGAATGTCAATAGTTAATTTTATTTATTTCCAAGAAGCTTCAAGTGCTTCAAAATTTGACAACATATCTTTCTTTTCTATCAGTAGTTTTTCCAAACTATGAAGGGCAGCAAATTTCTCATCAGCCGCCCCTTCGTTAATTGCTATTAACGCATTTTCAATAACTTTTATATCGTGTGCTACTTCAACCATTTTGATTCTCCTTTAATTTAGAATCAATATATCACAGTTTATAGCAGATGTCAATCTATACTACGCGTGGTTCTTGTGGTTCTTTAAAATGAATTCCAATCATGTCTAATACGTCTTGGTATTTTGCCATTTCTAAGATTTCTAATTCCATTGCTTCAAACACATCAGGATGTTCGCCAATACCTGCAGGGTTTGCAAGATATACTTCGACATTCATTTTATGTTTATCAATGTGACCTTGTGCATGTGAACGCATAGCTTCCAACATTTTGTTTCTATCAATCATATTATATTCCTTTTTGCTTTTTATATTCTTTACGTACTTTTAAGAAGTGTTCTAAATAATCATACGTGTTTACTTTAAAAACTTGAGGCTCTGAACCATCCACGGTAATCAGAATCACACCTTGTTTAATTGGTATGCCGGTTCGTTCATAAAACGCTGCGGCATAAAAGGATGCTTGGATAAAATAACTTGTAATCCATTCTTCCTTTTTTGGTTTGCGAGATGTTTTAAAATCAACGATAGATAGTTGACCATCAAACTCTGCAATACAATCTACTTGTCCCGCACACTTAAGGCGATCACTATATAGAAATTCTTCTTGGAACCAAACATTGTCTAAACGTTCATCCAAAATTGTTTTAAGATCATTAAACGAAGCGATGTTTGCAGGCATAGCACCTTTAGACCATCCTTCAACGTTATCAATATAATCTTCTGCTAATTTATGGACCGCAGTCCCTCGTGTGGCAGCTTGAGTAGAAATTCTATTTGCCTCTGCCTCACCGACACGTTTACGCCACTCAAGAATACCTTGTTTACTTAATATGCCAAGTACTGTGGTTATTGATGGATATGCTGATCCATCTGGCGTAAAATATCTTCTACCTGCTTCGGTAGTTTTACGTGTTAGTTTTGGGAGCACTACATCGTGCTCTACATGATTAAACATAATATAAACCTCAAGTTAATTTAAATCTATAATATCATAGATTCAATCAAATGTCAATAGTTTTATACTGCCTCAGCGTCCATTGCTTCTTGGTATAACGTTTTAATCGCGTCTGTCCAAACTGCATTGCATATTGCTTGTACTTCAGTGCTTTCGCCTGAGATGTCTGT